>ERZ773229.1257-NODE-1257-length-18052-cov-6.595766_pt1 | contig 18052 bp, 14 predicted proteins | sample MGYA00580992_ERZ773229 | MGnify/ENA primary metagenome ERZ773229 (study PRJEB29015, sample SAMEA2737795) | human gut metagenome | biome: human gut; feature: human-associated habitat; material: faeces | place: China | collected 2012 ... | reverse complement strand
CATGCTCGATGTGGGACTGATGGGAGCGATGGCAGAGACTTCAGCAGAATCGATGCTGGTGGGCGATGGCATTTTCTCTGAATATAAAGGTGCCTTTACAGAACTATATGTCTTCACCCAGCTGAAAAGCCTGGATATTCCATTATACTATCATGCTGTGGATAACTCCACAATAGAGATTGATTTCCTGACCCAATGGCACGACAGGGTTATACCGATAGAAGTAAAGGCAGAGGTGAACGTTAAGGCGAAATCTCTCAGAACATTCATCACCAACAATCCGCAACTGAAGGGACTTCGCTACTCTATGCTTCCCTACAAGGATCAAGACTGGATGATCAACGTTCCGCTCTATGCCTGCCTGACACCATTTGACAAATCATTCTGATGCCTTTTAATAAAAGCTTCGATTCTGACATTTCCGTCAGAATCGAAGTGAAAGCCAATCATCGAACTTCGCGTTCTGGAAGGTATGGATGCATCACAGAATGCTTCGGTGGTAATCATTCCAACACCCAGTTTACTCATCAGCTTCATCCCCTCACTCTGAGGATTCGGATTAGCCTATTCCCCCAGTCCTATCGCCTTGAAAGCCCCGATGCATCCTTCCGGATTGAGCTTCACCAGAACATTACCTAAATCGAATATGATATTCTTGTATTGCATAATCTATACATTATTTTAAATCGCACTTTTAATCTTTAATTAGATACTTTCTGCAAAAGTACTGTAAATTCGGGAGAAAACAAATGATTTGGAAAAGGAATGGCAGGAATATAACATTTATTAGTAAAAGAGGAAAGTCTATGTATGAGAAAGTTTTTCTAAAACTAATGCCACTATTGCCACGCTCCAAGTTAACCAATTGGTTTTTAGCCATTTTAGCGTTGCAATAAGGGCATTTTCTATTATCACCTATTGCCACCTATTGCCACACTCGGGCGAAAAACGGGGGATTCTCAGCGAAAAAGCAAAGGAATACTTAATTTTTCAGGAGAAAAACATTAAAAAAGTGGAGAAAAAGGCTTGCGGTTTCGAACATTTTTTTGTATTTTTGCAACCAACAGGAAAAATTCCTGCCGATTCCACCAAGAAGCTTACGACTCCTGTGAAACCACTTTTTATATAATTTTAATTCCAAAAACCTATGACACAAGCAGATTTAGTCAGACTCTACTTCGCTAAAGGAGATGTTTACAACTCATGGAACTATTGCTTCAATTGAGCACGAATGACCGAGACGACGGGCACGAATGCCCGGCATAGTCGGGCACATTTGCCCAACGCCTTGGGCAAAGTTGGGCAAAACCATCGGCAATCCTAAGTATCACCCTATCAATAAATTAGCAGAAATATGAAGTTTACTATTACAAGAATCAACAAGCAGAACAAGTTGATGGTCAGTTCGAAAACCGTAGAACGGTTTCTGGAGCGCATCGCTAAAGATGATGCCAAGCTGAGTGTCACCAATTTCAGAATGAGTGTGCCACTCATGGAGACCGACTACCAGTACTACAAAGGCATCAAGGAATGGCAGCACGTTTATCCAGCCGCAGAATTCAACAAGGATGAAAGCGGCAATCTCGTCTTCCAGAAATCAAACGGACTGGTGATGCTCCACTTCATCAACCTCATGTCGGACCAGGAAAAAAATGCCGTCAAGAAGACGGTCAGTCTGCTGCCGATGACCTTCGCTGCCTTCGAAGGAGCCGACGGCAGAAGCCTCATCGTGCTCGTAAGCATCTGCGACGAAGAAGGAAAAATCCCGACAAAAGAAGCCGACGCCGACTTACTCTACCAGTCTGCCTACGAACAGGTAAAGACGCTCTACCAGTCGCAGGTACAAGTAGCCATCAAACCCGAAAAGCCATCATTGTCATCCAACTTCATGCTTACGCTGGATGCCTCTCCTTATTATAACAGCAAGGCTGTGGCGATGCGCATCTCCCAAAATATGAAGAAGGTAGCCTCAGCCCCTAAAAACGTAGACGATCTGAAGACATACGATGACTATGAATTCCTCTACCGCAAGGCAGCAGAAGAGACGAAGGAAGAGATGAAAAAAGCCAACATTTCATGGCAGAACGATGAAGACCGGTTCCTAGCCGGTTTCTCAGCCATCGCCATCAAGCTCTGCAACATGGGCCTCAGCGAAGAAGAAGCTTTCATCCATATCCGCCGCAACAACTGGGGACATGTGACAGAAGAGAAACTCCGCCAGATAGTGGGCACCGCTTACGATACCCATTCCAAAGACAGGAAGACGGAGAAATCAGCCTCAGGCAGAAAAGGCCGTGCCGAAATTCTGCAGATGATCAGATACCTGGAGAGCCGGTACCAGTTCCGTTACAATACCGTGATGAAATATACCGAATACCGCCCGAACAATTCATGGGTTGGCGATTTCAGACCGGTGGATGCCCGTGTGCAGAAAAGCATGACGCTGGATGTTCAGATAGCCGACATCCACGTAAGCATCAAGGATGTAAGGAATTTTCTAGAGTCAGACCGCATCAGAAGCTACAGTCCAATAGAGTCCTATCTCTATGACTGTCTGGGAAAATGGGACGGCAAGGACCGCATCCGTGCCCTGGCACGAACCGTACCCACCAACAATCCTTATTGGGAAGACTGGTTTTACACCTGGTTTCTGGGAATGGTTGACCAATGGCGCGGCATGTATCGCCGTCAATATGGCAACAGTACCATGCCGCTGCTCATTTCCAAGCAAGGTTACAACAAGAGCACCTTCTGCCGCCGTCTCATCCCTACCGAATTATCGTGGGGCTTCAGCGACAACATGATTCTCTCAGAAAAGCGTCAGGTTCTGCAGGCGATGTCACAATTTCTGCTCATCAATCTCGATGAGTTCAATCAGATTTCGCCACAGGTGCAGCAGGGATTTCTGAAGAATCTGCTGCAGTTGCCTACGGTAAAAATCAAGCCGCCATACGGAAGTCATGTACAGGAATTCCCTCGTCTAGCCTCCTTCATCGCCACGAGCAACATGACCGATATTCTTTCCGACCCATCCGGCAACCGCCGTTTCCTGGGAGTAGAACTGACGGGACCTATCGATGTGAGTGGCAGACTGAACTATGAGCAACTTTATGCGCAGGCGATGCAAGCTTTGGAGCGTGGCGAAAAATCCTATTTCGACGCCAAGGAAACCGCCATCATCATGCAACATAACAGACAATTTGAACAGATTTCCCCTATCAAGCAATGTTTTCTGCAGGTTTTTGAGCCTGCAAGTACCCCGGAAAATGGCGAATATCTGATGGCAGCCGCCATTTTCGACATTTTGAAGCAGAAATTCGGCTCTTCTCTCCAGGTTTCGAGTATACAGAAATTGGGCAGAGAGCTTCAGAATATAGAAGGTTTGAAGAACCGAAGAACAAGATTTGGTACTGAGTATCTGGTAGTTAGGAAATAGCCTACACTCTTTTCATCTCATTCTCTCATAAAAAGAGTGTGGCAATGCGTGGCATTAGGTGGCAACAGAAATACCGCTTACTGCCACGCATTATTCGCTTATAATCAGAGAGTTAAATGCATTGGTGACAGATGTGGCAATAGAAACAGAAAAACATTTTCGTATAAGAATCATAAAGGTAGGAGTAAACCACTTTTTGCTTTACCATTCGCATGTATTGGCAATTGTGCAGAAATCATGAACTTCATTATGCGAACTCATCCACTTCATTTCACGAGTTCATCTACTTCATTTCACGAGTTCATCTACTTCATTGAGTTGACACATACGGCTGCGGTGGCTGAAGGAGACGACTGAGTTAGCAGAATGAGACGACTGAGTTGGCAGCATGAGACGGCTGCATTAGCTGAAGGAGTCGAATGCAGTGGCTGAAGGAGACGAATGCGATAGCAGAAGGAGTCGAATGCAGTGACCGGAGGAGACGAATGCGATAGCTGAAGGAGTCGAATGCAGTGACCGGAGGAGACGAATGCTGTGGCAGAAGGAGACACATTCTGAACACTTATAACTAGAGATTGCGGTATAATACTAAACTGAGTCCACTTAAAGAAGTCCCGAATCATATTTTTTGTCATTGTAACTTATTGACAATCAATGGCACGTTTTTGTAAAAATGACTTTTTCAAGTGGGCTCAGAAAATAAAATCTGTTTTCTGTTTCATTCCACACACCCACGAAGGGTGTGACAAAACAGACCATCGAGCAAGAAAAGGTGCAAACGGTTTCAATCCACACACCCACGAAGGGTGTGACGTATGATGAGCTTGGCATCTTCTACGGTAATGAGTTTCAATCCACACACCCACGAAGGGTGTGACAATAGACTGCTGCATGCCGATTGAATCCAACTCAGGTTTCAATCCACACACCCACGAAGGGTGTGACTATATCCAGTCAAAGGGGGTTCGGTCTTATAACTGTTTCAATCCACACACCCACGAAGGGTGTGACGCTGAAGAGGTTTCTCAGTATTCCAACAATTTGCAGTTTCAATCCACACACCCACGAAGGGTGTGACTTAAGCAAGCCATTATTACTCACTATCGCACCGAGGTTTCAATCCACACACCCACGAAGGGTGTGACTCGTCAGTCTTTCGATAAACTTAATGATTTTGAGTTTCAATCCACACACCCACGAAGGGTGTGACGCTGCTGCTAGTCAAATTGCCCAGATGACTTATCAGTTTCAATCCACACACCCACGAAGGGTGTGACTGGCAAAGAATTTCCCTAAGCTCGTAGAGCAGGTGTTTCAATCCACACACCCACGAAGGGTGTGACTTATCTTTTATATAATTACTTAGATTATCTCCAGTTTCAATCCACACACCCACGAAGGGTGTGACTCGGCTACGCCGTCCGCTTTGGTGCCAGCTAACTGTTTCAATCCACACACCCACGAAGGGTGTGACTTTCATCTAAATTATAAATTAGGGCAGTATGGAGTTTCAATCCACACACCCACGAAGGGTGTGACAGGTCTATCCATTTTCTGCCTTCACTATTCATTGTTTCAATCCACACACCCACGAAGGGTGTGACCTCCAAAGAGCATGGTGATTGGTGGGTTCCCGATGTTTCAATCCACACACCCACGAAGGGTGTGACTTGACTTCCATGATAATGATTATTATTCTGTTTGGTTTCAATCCACACACCCACGAAGGGTGTGACAGTCTTAGCTGATAGAGTAGCCTCAACTTGAGTACGTTTCAATCCACACACCCACGAAGGGTGTGACTATCATCACTAGTCAACAGCGTTTTCTGATTGAGGTTTCAATCCACACACCCACGAAGGGTGTGACGATTTCGAGGACCTCGAATTTGACGAGACTCCGGTTTCAATCCACACACCCACGAAGGGTGTGACCTTACCTGCAAGATTATTCTTCCAAGGCAACAAAGTTTCAATCCACACACCCACGAAGGGTGTGACATGTTTGATAATATATTATTTAAAACTTGATAGAGTTTCAATCCACACACCCACGAAGGGTGTGACCAGATGGTACATTTGCCATCTCGCCACCATTCAGTTTCAATCCACACACCCACGAAGGGTGTGACTCTGGGCAGCTATGGCATCAGGACGATTACCGGTTTCAATCCACACACCCACGAAGGGTGTGACCACTCATTGGTAATATCCGTGATGGTTTCCTGGCGTTTCAATCCACACACCCACGAAGGGTGTGACAAGAAGGCTGTTTTAATATCGTTTATGTCACTGACGTTTCAATCCACACACCCACGAAGGGTGTGACTTATATATAAAAGGTGCTCCTCTCTGAGGATCAAGTTTCAATCCACACACCCACGAAGGGTGTGACCCATTTGAGGTTGAACCCTCACCGATGACGGTACAGTTTCAATCCACACACCCACGAAGGGTGTGACCTTACTGCTATAATCTAGCAATACATTATTGCTGTTTCAATCCACACACCCACGAAGGGTGTGACATCCGGTATTGCTTTCATCCGTGCCAACCTTTAACGTTTCAATCCACACACCCACGAAGGGTGTGACGCACCGTGAGAACTTAACAAACCGCCAACCAAAGTTTCAATCCACACACCCACGAAGGGTGTGACTTATAGAGATATTCAACTATTTTTAAAACGTATTAGTTTCAATCCACACACCCACGAAGGGTGTGACTGGTACAGTCCTCATTCAGGACACCACTTTTGTTGTTTCAATCCACACACCCACGAAGGGTGTGACTCTATGATTTTAAAAATTAATATTTCTGTGAGGAGTTTCAATCCACACACCCACGAAGGGTGTGACTCGTTGATTGCGTCAAATCCACACATTAATACTCCTGTTTCAATCCACACACCCACGAAGGGTGTGACAAATATCTATCTGGTCGTATCTTCCGTATTACAGTTTCAATCCACACACCCACGAAGGGTGTGACATCGTAAGCCTTCGCATCGAACAGCTCACCCTCAGTTTCAATCCACACACCCACGAAGGGTGTGACTATGCCTTCACCATCGTAGATGACCGCCTTACCCGTTTCAATCCACACACCCACGAAGGGTGTGACTCAAGCTAAAAGTGCTTTTGCTATGGCTGCTTTGTTTCAATCCACACACCCACGAAGGGTGTGACTACACTTCATTTTGCAGTTGCTGTTGATTATTATGTTTCAATCCACACACCCACGAAGGGTGTGACTTTATAATTTCCTTTTTCATGGTGCAAAGATAAGGTTTCAATCCACACACCCACGAAGGGTGTGACTTCGACTACAAAGGTTACAGACGGCAACATGCAAGTTTCAATCCACACACCCACGAAGGGTGTGACTTATTGGGTTCAAAGGACCGAAATGAGGTTAGAGTTTCAATCCACACACCCACGAAGGGTGTGACTGCCCTTAACACTGATGCGTTTACTCGTATTCGTGTTTCAATCCACACACCCACGAAGGGTGTGACTATTGCTGCTGGTAAATATACCCTTAAACAGACGGTTTCAATCCACACACCCACGAAGGGTGTGACAACAGATTGGCTACCTAAATTACGACGCCAAAGAGTTTCAATCCACACACCCACGAAGGGTGTGACTGTGATTTCTGCAAAGAAACAGACGCATCAACAGTTTCAATCCACACACCCACGAAGGGTGTGACTTAAAATCAAGATAAAATTCTGAACCTTTAAAAGTTTCAATCCACACACCCACGAAGGGTGTGACTTCCGGTATAGGAAAATCGGTAGCGTCAGACTTGTTTCAATCCACACACCCACGAAGGGTGTGACTGCATATTCTGCAAATAGCTGAATATCATGATGCAAAGATAATTATTTTGCGAAAGATGGCAAAATAATTACACGTAAAATATTATAAAAGGCATAATATTTGTAAGTCACTGTTTTTAAGAAGGTGCGAAACTATAGGTTATTTTGCAATACTATAGGTTCGCACCCTCATACATTAAATGATAAGCTCACCAGTAAAGTCAAGCCCCATATCCTTACCCAAAGTCTCAACTTTACGTTTCCAATTTTTCCCAAGAATATAGAACCTAATACTATCTTGTTCGGTATCAATAATCCCTTTCAACTGATCCCTCAATACGAAAAACTGAGATTCCGTCAAAATACACTCAAAAACAGAGTTTTGAACTCTCTTTCCGTAATTCAAACACGCCCTTGCTACATTGCGTAAACGTTTCGCACCATGAGCCGAGGTAATGTTTACATCATAAGTAATCAATACAAACATACACTACTTGATTAAAAATACTGGATAATCATCAATATCCTTACGAATGAATCTCGCCAACAACATTGCTTGAACATAAGGAAGAAGACCTATACTTACCTTTTCATTTAAATAAGGATGAATAATCTGCTCCTTCTTTCTGTTTTGCCAAGCAGACAATATAATCTTACGCCCCGAGTCTGTCATGACGATACCTTCGTCACCCTGCTTGACGAAATCTTTGATGGTAATCTGTTTTCTGTTGATTAAAGATAGAACCAATCTATCACCCAAATATGCTCGCAACTCCTCCATCATATCCAAAGATAAAGATGCACGCCCTGGTCTTAAAGTATGCATAAACCCTACATACGGATCCAAGCCTACAGTCTCCAAAGCCGATGTCATATCATTACATATAAGAGTATATACGAAAGATAACATCGCATTAATCGCATCTTTTGGTGGACGACGATTGCGACCTTCAAATACAAAATCTTCTTTTTGATTTAGAAGAAGGCGTGAGAATACACCAAAATAAGCAGTGGCAGCTTCTCCTTCTATTCCTCTCACACTATCTATAGATTCAGCATTCAAAACTCTTCTTTTGCACCGAAGCAGTTCCTCGCAAACACGTTCTATAGCCTCATCATCTCCATTGTCTCTAATAAAACGACGCAAGATATTACGATAGTTTTGGATTTTTCCTCCTATGAAAAGTTTACTGAGATGAAGAGCATAGTTAGGTTCATCAGAATTCTTATATTGTGCTTTTCTCAGCAAAACGTTTCCCCTAGTCGGGCCTTGCGAACGGCTGATATATCTTCCTTGTGGTGAAAGGAAGGTTAGAGAAACATTGTTATCTGCACACAGTTTCATCAATCCTGGACTTGCCCCCATATAACCAAAAGTAATAATTTGCTCTATATTATGGATAGGAATACGGAATATCTCGTTTTGTTTCACAGATACCACAACATTCAACCCATCTTTACTTAGATAGGCTTCAGGTGTGGTCACGTATAATGTATTAAGTAATATCCTCATATAGATTCTTGTTTAAATAGGTTGATACAAGAGTACAATCACTCATTTCTGGCATACAGAGATTTACCAGAGAACAATTCTTGCAATGGTGCTGTTTATTAGCTTTTGGCAAGATACCGCTTTTAAATACCTCGTGCATCTGACGGGCACATTGAATAGTCGTACTTCTTAATGACTCAGAAATAGAAATTGTTTCTCTATGTTTTACTTCATCATAATACAATGCACCGTATGGAATATGGATACCATACATTTCTTCGAGACACATTGCCTGGGCAGCCAATTGTACTTCATCTCTTTCATCAGGCTTATGATGACCTCTTTTATACTCCACAGGGTATGGTTTCCAATATCCTTTGTAGCGATTATGAGTTATAGCATCTTCTGAAGAATCAGTTGGAACAAGTTCTACTGCATCAGTTATACCATACAATCCTAATTCTTTAGAGGCAATATGGAGGGAGCGAAGTGTGATAACATCACCATTTTTCTGACGATAGAAGGGATTATCTACGTTCTTGTGTAGAATCTGCCCTTCTGTCGTCAGTTTATTTTCTGCCCATTGTTGCTCGATATGAATCAAAGCCCATTGTCGAGGGCAGAACATAAAGTGCTGTATCCCCGACAACATGAGCATTTCGTCTTCAGTATACATGATGATACTAAATCAATTCTTCAACTGTCACACCAGGATATTTCTTATCCAACTCCTCTTGGGAAGGTACCGTAACTTCATAATCGCCAAATGAACGTGGGAAATCTACTCCCCCGATAAGTTTTACTTGAACAAGATCAAATAATTGACCAGCTCTAGCGTTACCTAAAGGAGAATCGTGTTTGAAAACAATCAAAGCTCTTGGATTCATCTCTCCTCTTGCTGCAGAATGATCATTCTCAAATGCATTGATAAGAGCCTGGAACAAAAGTTCTTTATCTTCTTCAGAGAAGCCTGTCTTTGCTGCATCTGTAGCAGAGATAAAACCATGCATACGATAAAGTCCATAACTTACAGTATATTTATTACCAAAAGTATTATTCTTACTCTCATCACTCTCCTTTGTAATACAACAACGAGTAAGTGAATTTGATTTTGAGAAAATAGGATTAATAGAACGCGCAAAAGTAAACTGAACAGGACCGCGCACAACACCAAGTCCCTTTATCTTCTTCTTACTATTTGCTTTTTTCTTTTTTCCCTTCTCTTCAGCATCTTCCTCTTCGGCTTTCTCTTCACCAGTACTCATAACTGCACCAAAAGTACGAATATCAAAGTATTGTGCACACATTGCCTGTCTACCAGATTTGACAGCCTTCTTTTCTTCATCATTAGTCTTGTCTGCCTCATCTCTCTTCTCTTGAATCAGAGGATTCAAAATATTGCCCTCTCTGATGAAAATATCATACGGAGTCTTAAGCCCCTTGAGCAAGTGAATATAATTACGTACTTTGCGCTTGATACACACATCTGACACCAACCCCTGATCAGTCTCTTCGTCAGTACGAGGCATGTTGTCGAAATCTGGGTCACCATTTGGATTTCCATCTTTAACGTCAAAGAGGAAAACGAACTCATAACGATTCTTTATTGCTTCCATATTAATTAATTGTTAAAATTATTATTATCATTGTTCATTTTGTTTGAATTTGTGTTATATTGGTAATAATATCCCAAAGCAAACTCTCCACGTTCCGTTATAGAAAACTTATTTGGGAAGTGACCAATTCGAGCAGCAATCTCAGTAATGGATTTACTGTATGCTCCTTTGGTTTTCTTCTCATAAACTGGTACATATTTTGTCAAGAGAATACCCATAATTCGCGCAGGTGTATTTGATGCAGATGCAAAAAATCTATCCTTAATAGAACTATTCACTTCACCTTGCGCCTTAAACTGCAATTTGCAGATTAAGGCGAACAAACGTCCACACAGGTATGCCTTACTGGCATTTTGTTCATCTAATTCATTCTTCATATTATATTTGTTTTTATTGTTTCTATTTAAAACTAATCTGATAACAGTTGATTTCTCTTCACAAAAGCATCCATATTTAGCCTTGTCATGCTCTATTTGACTCAATACACTTTGAAGTATCATCAACGGCAACGGTGTATTTGTTAGAGCTGCATACCATAATATGGTTCCAATACGAGCTTTTGCCTTGAAATCACTCTGTGTAGGCTTAGCTTTCTTCTTTATGCAATTATAAAGAATGGAGTTTATGCCAGGATAGTACACTTCACCATTTTTTATAGTTGCAATATCTTCAAACCATTGCTTTAAGTTATTCTGATATTGAGAAACACTAATAGCCAGCCAATCCCTTACAGCTATTCGAGCTGCAGCAGAGGACAAGGTACAACAGTAGAAATAGTTGTCAATTTCCATTCCTGCTCGAAGAGAATCACCAGTAGCTACAGAAGAAAACATTTTTTTTATTCTTTCAACTGTAGGTTGGCAAATATCAGACCATGGGTCGATATTATCATCAGGCACCTTTGTCCAAAACAAGGCAATAGTATCGTCACTAATCTTTTGCCGATTAGTATATTTGAACTCTTTTTCCTCCTTAGAATTGAGTGTTTCGATTCCATTTGTAGTAAGGAACTTAAGAGCTTCTATATAGTTTCTTGCACAGTTTGTACAAATGCCAGAATTGAGATTACCTTTCAAGCTGTAAGATTCAAAAGCATTGGTATTATATGAAACCAACATACTTCCTGCCTTCTGACCTTTTGGTAATTTTACAGAACCATGCGACTCATCTAATATTGGATATTTGTTAGAACCACAAATTGCACATAAACGATTGCCATTGTTCCGTTCACTCAACCCCTTCTCATATTTCTTTTTTATAGCATCATAAACGCATTGTAAAGAAACAAAGCGGATATGGGTTTCTTCAAGCATAAAGGTCATATTTCCGCTTTTTTTATCTTTGAATGCATCAATAGCTTTCCTTACCTCCTGTGGTTTACTATAAAATAAAAAAACAGGAGCTAACTCTTGAATAGATTTATATTCCTCAAGCTTGTTGAAATATCGCTCAAATTTCTTCTCTACTTCTGTTAAAGTAGTAGAACCACTTATAGGTGTATGGTATCCCAACAAAGTTTCTTCAGGCTTATCAAGCAACAACCTAGCTTTCCCCTTTTTAGCTGATAGTTTTTCTGCCTCAATCATTATATCACAAGAAATCAACTGTTTGAAATTGCCCTCACTATCAATGACAATATCCCAACTACATTTTTCTGTACCTAAAGCATCGTGACCATTGTAAACTCTTTTGCCTAATTCTACTAATTCTGCGAACATAATTCCTCCTTTCTATTAAAGTCGAACAATATGCGATTAACTGAGTCTTCTTGCTTTGCACGTACATGAGATGTCGAAAGCATCTTTTCATTCAGTTCATCAGGACACACAAGCGTGCTATTCTTTATAACAGCATTTGTCATATAGATTGGAGTCGCATTATGATCCTTATCGTACCAAATATCAAACAAAAGACTACCTATAGGATAGGTCAGGTTAAGCTCTGTCGCTTTATCCAAATCCTCTTGTGTAACAGGGAAGAAATCACAGGAAAACTCACGAGTACCCAAATAAGGCTGATGCCAACATTGACCCTTTTTCAAACGTCGGTTAAACATCTCACGATATTTGACTATTGGTTCACAAGCTGTTCTTCCTTCTTTTTTATCTCTGTTTTTGACCTTTTGAATATTATCTTCTGACATATAAATAACGGCCTCTATAATGTACTCAACATCTCGCAAAACGATGCTATTTCTCTGGCAACGTTTGTTCATATCAAGTATGTCAATAGGCGTACCACTTTGTATGGAGCTGATTTCATTTCTCTTAATTGAAGAGAATGATATCGGCTTCAATATCTTGATACTTTTAACAACCCATTGAAACTCTGGTTTCCAAAGGATGCATTCCAATATGCCTCTTGCTGCAGACGGAGTCATACATGGATATGTCATGCGCTCCACTTTAAGCGCAGGTTGAGTAAAACAGGCATAATCTCCTTTTACCCTTACTTTTACAATATTACTATCTATCATATGCAAAATATTTCTTCTTCGTTACTTAATCCAAATTCTTCCGAATAAGCACCACTCCAAACTTTTACTCCATTTGTAGTTTCTGCTATCTTATCGGAATTGTCACGTTCAAACTTGCTATACACTTGCACACAGTATTGTGCTATTTGCTGATAATCTTTTCGAGAAAGATATTCTTTACTAGTAATCTCTTTATACAGTTGCAAGCTTTCCTCGTTATATCTATACACGAACAATGAGGTCGCACTACTATCAATAATATGATATTTATCTGCTACATCCTGAAACATCAATTTTTCACGTTTAGGAGTTATGATGTCCTCAGGTGCATATAGCTTAACTATATCCGTATAGTATTCTGCATAGAAATCTGCATCAGTTAATCGATTTTCATTATTGTGATAACATAACTGAGCAAATTGAGTGAAAGTTTTATACTCAGCAGAAGGTTGTCCTTTTTCCTCTAACTGAAACAAAAACACTTTGCCTTTTTCAAGCTTACCCTCTCTATTGCACCTTCCTGCCGATTGGATAATAGATTCCAATGGTGCAAGTTCACGAAATACTATAGGGAAATCTATATCTACGCCTGCCTCTATTAGTTGGGTAGAACACAGTATCAATTTCTCACCATTTTTAAGTTTACTTTTGACCTTATCAATAACAGCCATTCTATGCTTCTGGCACATGTTTGTTGATAGGTGAAGAACCTGCATATTGCCTTTTTCTTTTATAATATCAAACAGAGCCTTAGCTTTCTTCTTGGTATTGCATACAATGAGAACAGGCTCTTTTTCTTCACAAACTTTTTGTGCTATACTATCCATTGATTGGACTTCGTAGTCAGCAATCGGATAATATTCAACTCTTTTCGTGGCAGCAAATATGGCCGTAGGATTCTCAACCAATGGCACTATACGGTCAATACCTTTAAAGTCAGCACGGGTTTGAAAGTTCGGTTGCGTAGCAGTGCAAAACAAAATACTACAACGGCACAGATGCAACATATCGTTCAGTATCTTCATTGTACATTCTGCCAGATGAACTGGTAATGTTTGTATCTCGTCAAATATGACAATTGAATCCTGCAGATTATGCATTTTCCTACATTTCGATCGCTGGTTCGAAAAGAGAGACTCAAAAAACTGCACTGTCGTTGTAACGACAATGGGATAATCCCAGTTTTCTGTCGCTAATTGTTTTGGGTCTTTGCAATAAAACTCTTCTTCTTCACTTTCTTTTCCTTCATAGATAACATTTGAGTGATGCTCTAATATAACATCATGGTCCTTGAAAATTGATTTCAATTCCTTTGCAGTTTGATCAATGATGCTAAGAAAAGGCAGGACTATGACAATGCGCTTAATATTTGAATGAACTTTTGCATGATGTAGAGCCCAATTCAAACTACACAATGTCTTTCCCATACCTGTAGGCAACGTCATAGAGAAGCATCCTTGAGGTTGCGCTGCAAGACTCTGTGCATACAATCTCACCTCTGTTCTGAGCTTGTTTAGTGAAGATTCAAGAGAAAAAGAACTCAACTTATGATCTAATGCATCTAAAAGCACATCTACGTCAAGGGATAACTGCGGGCGTGCATCATGTTGTTCTTTTTCAAAATGTCGCTCAGTATCAAGACTATCTGCATCAACAAGAGAACTATATAGCATTCGTACAAACAGTTCTTTGGTTGTATTTTCCTTTATCCTATTAAAAGAAGAATTATCACAAGGAGGAATACATAGACCATCTTCTTTTAACGAACACAGTACATCAAGCCATTTGCTCTCTTCTTTTCCACATTGGTTCAAAGTTTCGAACATAGCATCTCTATTGGGCAATCCTGCATGATGCCCAAAGACAGGAAAAGCGACATTGACTAACTTATCCATTCTTGCCATATAAGCTCCCCATTTTGCATGAGGTTCTTTTTCTCCTTCTGCTCTAATATATTTCTGAAATCCTTTACTATATTTTCCGACATCATGTAACAAACCACAATATGTATACACGTCAACATATTCACCAGATAAAGCGAACGACTTCATCATTCGAGCAACACCTTCGCTATGCTGTTTCATCGTTTGCAGTTCGCCATAACAGTTTTCGGAATGGGCTATGTATAAAGCCCCCTCCGTATCTTGTTTTAGCGTAGATTTACAATCAACATTTTCCATATCAGCATTTGTCTTCATTACTACTATTAATATAAAAAAAATCAACCAATAAAAGTCTTTAAAACTTCTTTTGTAGCCTTGGCAATCTCTTTCGCCTCCAGATAGCACCCATCAATTTCTTCATAGGTGTATGCATTCCGAGCCTCAGCGATGCTTTCGGTTGCAACCTCTTCGAACATATCGAAGACGATTTGCTCATTATTATTTTGCTTCATATCGAACACTATTAAGAATTAGAATTTCCTTGTTCGAGTATCACCCAAACACCGGTTTTATCACTTCCTTCGTGTCTTATGATGCCTGCTTTTTGCATTAACGCCAAATCTCTTTCTATAGTTCTTACTGTCACCGACAATGTTTCAGACATTTGCTTAGCTGTCACCATAGGATTTGACTTAATAACAGACACCATAATAGTCTGTCGCTCTGTTAGTTTCACATCGGATGTTTCTCTTGAATTTACACCGACATTTACACCGACATTTACACCGACATTTACACCGACATCCCCGCCACGCTCTGCGATAACTTCATCTATCGTTTTGCGCTGGATAATCGCCATCACGCCACCTCCATTTTCTTCTATCGTTGGCAATGGCAAGCTGGCACGTTCAAACTCCTCGGCAATCTTTTTGAAACCACGTCCCCATGACTCCACAAAGCCTGCTTTGTAAAAAACACTAGCAATATTATGGTTACGAGGATAAGAAGAATGTTTCTGCAACAAAGCTGCAGGAGTCAACTCTTTTGGCAACAATCCATAATTCCACAATTCTATACTGCGGTCGTAGATACGCATCTGGATGGCAGGACCGGTATAAGCCTTATGCGAAATGGCATTGTATATCAACTCTCGTAATGCTTTATCAGGAATCTCCAGCTGCTCTATGCGCTGCAATCCCTCATAGTGAATAGGCGAAAGCAGATACTTGGTTCGGAGTACTTCCATCACTCGACTTGCCATTTGAATCAGGTTGCCTTCTATCACATCCTGAATAATCAAATCGCTCTCATCTGTATGAAAACGTCCTATCTTGAATACCGCAGATGGGAAGAACTGACCAACATGCTTTCCGAAAAGCAAGATGGCAGCATTTTTCAATTCACCTTCCTTGGTAAACAAGCCAAGATTACGCAATACATCTTCGGTCGACGAATTGGCCTCTGATTCATCCATACGACCTGCCTTGATACTACATTGCAAAAAATAGTCAATCGCATTGCGGTCTATGTCATCAAGAGTAGCACCATAAACAGGAATATCATCCCATGAATGACCCATCTTTTCCATAATGAATTGCTGCAAAGCAAGCCCTTTGAGTTCTTGCTTGGTAGAACCACTACGATAATGATACGTACCTTTATAGGCTATCGGCATATTACTTGGTGAGACCACAATCTCTATATACTCTTTATCACCTTCCATAAGAAGGTTTACATCTTCTACGATGCCCAGATAATTAACTATCTTGTTAGGAATATCTTCCAACAACCGTTTGGCATCAGATAAACCGATTACTTCTTTCTGGTCGTTTACACCGATATAAATACGTCCACCTTGGGCATTGGCGAAACCACATATCCATTTCAGATATTCATCACGCCATGATTCCTTATATTCTATATTTTGACTTTCATTCTGCATATTCTATTCCTCCATACTTTTGATGATAGAGTTGACTCTCTTCTCCCTTCCCAATGTCTCTGGAAATGCATAGTGGCCATTACCGATTTCTCGTGGATTAGGCTCTATATGCTCGGCATACCATGCCCGTTTATACTCGGTGGTGATGATGCCGTAATCTCTGGCGGTAATGATGGAAGCGGCTAGAGATGCGCCATACAGTTCCTTGATGTCGATCATCTCCTCCAGCGTTATCTTCTCACGTTTCTTGGAACCCAACTCTTCGATAAGCGCCAATTTGGGAAGAAGAAAGAAACTGGCAAAGAGATCACAACGCTTCTCCAGCCTCAGCGGACTATCTTCCGGGAAGAGGAGAAGCAGATGAGCCAGTTCATGTACTGCCGTGAAGCGAAGTTTCTCTATGCTACTCTTTTCCGGATTGAAATCGAGAATCATCAGCGGATGCTTCTTATCTGCCCAGGTGCTCATTCCGAAGACATAATCCGGGAGAGTTGCAGCAAGTATCATGATGCCTTTTCTTTCCAAGAGTCTCAGGATACTGGCAATAGGTCCATCACCACAATGCCACTTCTCACGAAGAAGGTCGGCAGCATGGATGGCATCTTCAAGGGTTGATATTCTGGTGCCTTTTACCGGATTCTTGAACCGGGCAGGAAAGCCTGCTTCTTTCTCCTTCGTAAGATACTGCTCTGCCCAAAACGAGAGTTTTGCTTCAAGGGCTTGCAACTCGTCTTCGGACAACTTGCCATTGGAGGTGGTGCGGAGCATCGGCATGTCTATTTTGAGATTGGTTCCTTCGAAATATTCCTCGCTGATATTGAGGGCTTTGGCTATGGCTTGCAGAGCATCACGCTTAGGGCGCATGATGCCTTTCTCATATCGGGAGATGCTCTGCTTGGTGATGGCTCCGTTGGTTCGCTCTACGAGTTTATCCATGCTGAGCCCCATCATCTGTCGCGCTTCCCGCAATCTTATAGAAAATGATTCATTAATCATAATTGTCAGCTTTTTAATTTGTTGACAAATATAAGAAAAAGAATTGATTTTGTAACTAAGTATTTATAAGATTTAACATAAAAAAGCAGGCAAATGATAAAATAACAAGAAGAATTTAGGCAAAATCAGGTTTACACATTATTATAATAGAAAACACCTTGACCATACAAAACATACAGCCAAGGTGTTATACATATATTCATTCTCAATCTTAGTTGCTATAAGCACTTTCACCATGCTCGTAGATGTCGAGACCTTCCTCCTCTACTCGCTTGTCTACACGTACACCTACACTCTTATCTACTACCTTGAAGATAATATAGGTAACTACTACGCTGTAGATGATGCTTACCACGGTGGCTACAACCTGAATCCAAAGCTGATGCCAG
>ERZ773229.1254-NODE-1254-length-18127-cov-6.389387_pt1 | contig 18127 bp, 14 predicted proteins | sample MGYA00580992_ERZ773229 | MGnify/ENA primary metagenome ERZ773229 (study PRJEB29015, sample SAMEA2737795) | human gut metagenome | biome: human gut; feature: human-associated habitat; material: faeces | place: China | collected 2012 ... | reverse complement strand
AGCATACTGACCGCTATCGCTACTACGCTCGGAGTAACGAGCTGCATGGGATAAAAACAAAAGAATGTGTCATAAGTCTAAATAATGGTAGCCGAAGACGGGCTGAAAGCCCAAAAGCTCCTAGCCCAGGGCAGCGCCCTGGGTTTTTAAATAGATACAACAAAGTCGCCCTGTAAGGGCAAAAGCCTTCAATTTCAAAGCTTTTGCCCTTACAGGGCGACTTGTTTGCGTCCGTATTTACCCAGGGTGTTACCCTGGGCTAGGAGCTTCTGCCCTTTCAGGGCGAGAGGGGCATCCGGTCATTTCCGGTCATGGTCATTTCCGGTCATTTTCATTTTCTTATGCCTTGCCCCTAGAGAAAAATCAAACCGGTGTATCGGTGGTTGAATCCTTGAAGAGGTCATCGGCTGATGGAATCTCATCTTCATCAAACCACTTCTTCAACTTGTCCTGAGCCTTTGACTTTACATCTTCTGAAACCTCACCCCAAACTTTCTTGAGCACAAACAGCAATACGGCCAGGTCATCGCCCAAACCGGCAATAGGTATGGCGTCTGGAATCACATCGAGCGGACTGATGAGATAACCCAAGGCACCTACGATCAGAGCCTTGTCCTTCAGCGAAACCTTGTCACTCTCTAACGTATAATAGAGAATGAGCGCTGTATAAACCATCTTGGCACCGGCACGTTTGGCAACATGCGAAATCTTCTCGACAAATGCACGCTGGGTGAACTTGTCCTTATAGTCCATAAAGTCTGGTAATGTCATACTACTTATAGTTTATAGTTTATTATTTATAGTTTACAGTTACGACCGCTTCTCGTAGAAGAGGACTGCCTTGATGAAGGTCTCCATCTTAGGCTCCTTATGATGGTTCACGCGATAGGCGATGATCATCTGGAGAAGTGCCTTGACAAAACACGCCAGCAGCAGACCGATGATGACGGCTATGACCGTGGCGAGCATCTTGCCGTTGTCGTAGACGGGTGACTGATCCGGGAAACAGGACAGCACCAGTACGGGGAGGACGGTGATGAAACCGCCGATGGTGAGCTGGCCGCGCTTGGAACCGCCCATGTCGAGTATCGACTGCTTATCGAAAAGATAATCATCCAGCTCCATACGGGTAATGCCGTAGTTCTCAAACTTCGGGAAATCGGGCTCATTGCCATATTTCGCTATCTTGCCCGTTACCTTATGTTCGAAATCATCTAATATCTGCTTTTCCGGTTCTCTGAGTTTCATAATCTTGCTAGTTTTTAAAATCGTTTAAAAATGAATGCATCTTATACCTTATTATATATAAAGGCTGCGATGCTGAAAAAAAGAAAAGCAGTGCCCCTGTAAGCCGAGTTCTGTGTTTCTATATCAGATATGCTGTTATGCTGTGTTCATACCAGATATAAGAACGTCTGTCATTTATCTAGTCCCAAAGTCACCCTTGGGCTCAAGCACTCTACCCTCCACAGCAGCCCTAAGGCAATCGGACGAGCCGCCCTCAATCTGCGGTATACATGAGCTTACAGCTCCCAGATGGCACAGCCTGGCGATCACCCGCCAGCTGGTGGTCTCTTACACCACCTTCTCACCCTTACTCTCACCACCCCAGACTGGACAAACGGGATAAGTGAAAGCGGTTATTTTCTTCTACCGACACCTACTGTCACCAATAGCTTCTAGTTTCGGAAGTGGGATGCTCTATGCTGCCCGGACTTTCCTCTCGCACCTGAAAGATGCCAGCGACAGACCGGAGCACTGCTTTCGACATGCAAAAGTACAAAAAACTTTTGATACAATCGCACGATTCCTCACTTTTTTATGCATCATTAGTTATTCGCAAGGCTATTTTCACTCTTTTCCCCCGGTTAAACCGAGTTTCCGAGCCGCTGTCTTTTAACAGATATTCAACGATTGACAAAAGATAGTTTCGTATACAAAACTAGGTTTTTCATGCTTACATTCAAATATTTGTGAATTTAGGGCATTTCTTGTTTAATAGCCGTTAAAGTGTTAATTTGAAATGTTAAAACGGAATAAATTTATGCAGAGAATGAAGCGTATCTCAAAAAATGACCCTATATTTGCAACCGGAAACAGAGCGGTGCATGACAAGCTGACTTTTGGCATGATATTAGCTGCTGCCGTTCCAAGGAAAAGAAAAGTAAACAATAAAAAAATAAGAAACATGAAAAAATTAAGTAATTATGTTGTGGCTGTGCTCTGCGTTGGTTCGCTCGCATTTTCAGCCGGTGCTTTCATGAAAGTAAATGCTACACCTGCAGTTACCGCTGCGCCAGCAGGTCAGCCTGTAGACTTAACCTATGCTGCCGAGAAGGCGCTGCCTGCTGTAGTACATATTAAATACGTACAGAACTCGAAGGTGAAGACGGTAGATGTGCAGGACGACCCATTCGGAGGATTCTTCGACCCGTTCGGCTTCTTCGGCAACCCGGGACAGGGCAACGGAGGCACACGCAAGCAGAAAGTGCAGACTCCGAAGAGAGAGGCTACCGGTTCGGGCGTCATCATCAGTCAGGACGGTTACATCGTTACCAACAACCACGTGGTAGAAGGTGCTGACGAGCTGACCGTAACGCTGAACGACAACCGTGAATTCTCGGCTCGCATCATCGGAACCGACAAGACTACCGACCTCGCCCTCATCAAGGTAGACGGCAAGAACCTGCCTACCCTGCCTATCGCCGACAGCGACAAGGTGAAGGTGGGTGAATGGGTCATCGCCGTGGGCAACCCATTCGGACTGAACAATACGGTTACAGCCGGCATTATCTCAGCCAAGGCACGTTCACTCGGTGCCAACGGTGTAGAGAGTTTCATACAGACCGATGCTGCCATCAACGCAGGTAACTCGGGCGGTGCACTCGTCAACACCCAGGGCGAACTGGTAGGCATCAACGCCATGCTCTATTCACAGACCGGTTCTTACTCCGGCTACGGTTTCGCCATCCCTACCTCTATCATGAACAAGGTGGTAGACGACCTGAAGAAATACGGCAGCGTACAGCGCGTGATGCTGAGCATACAGGGAAGCGATGTGCTGAACTATATCAACGCCCAGAAGGAGAACGGCAAGGAAGTGAACCTGGGAACCAACGAGGGTGTTTACATTGCCAAGGTTGATGAAGACGGCAACGGTGCTGAGGCAGGACTGAAGGAAGGTGACGTGATTACCAAGGTTGACGGCAAGAAGGTGACCAAGATGGCTGAGCTGCAGGAAATCCTGAACGGCAAGCGTCCTGGCGACAAGATGAGCATCACCTATCTGCGCAACAAGAAGGCAAGCACCAAGACCATCACGCTGAAGAATGCCCAGGGTAATACTTCGGTTATCAAGAGTGCCGACCTCGACGTGCTCGGTGGCAGCTTCCGCCCTATTACTGAGAGCCAGAAGAACCAGCTCAACATCAAGTATGGTGTAGAGGTAATGAAGGTGAACAGCGGCGCCCTGAAGGATGGTGGCATTTCACGCGGTTTCATCATCCAGCGCATCAACGACAACAACATCAATACGATTGATGACCTGCAGAAGGCTGTAAAGAGTGCTTCTACCAGCAAGGACCCAGTGCTCTACATCCAGGGTATATGGCCAACAGGCAAGAAGGCTTACTTCGCTGTTCCGCTGCAGAAAGACTAAGGGTAAGCGTTTGAAGAGAAACGTCTCATGATTGAGTAGTGAAAAGGCATTTTTACTGCCAAAAAACTCAAGAAACAGACAAAAAACAATAAAATAGTAGGTATTTCTGAAAAATATCTACTATTTTTTTTGGTATTTAAACAAAAAAGTGTATTTTTGCAACTACTTAAAATTTGATGCCAGCATGAGACAATTAAAAATTACTCAGTCAATTACGAATCGCGCAAGCGCATCGTTGGAAAAATATCTTCAAGATATTGCTCATGAGGAGCTGCTCTCTACAGATGAAGAGGTGGAGCTCGCTCAGCGTATAAGAAAAGGTGACCGTAGGGCATTGGAGAGATTAACAAAAGCCAATCTCCGTTTCGTGGTGTCTGTTGCCAAACAGTACCAGAACCAAGGGCTCAGCTTGTCTGATCTTATCAACGAAGGAAATGTGGGGCTTATCAAAGCCGCACAGAAGTTTGATGAAACCCGAGGCTTTAAGTTTATCTCTTACGCCGTATGGTGGATTCGCCAGAGCATTCTGCAGGCCATAGCCGAGCAGAGCAGACTTGTGCGCCTTCCGCTCAACCAGGTGGGAAGCGTTAACAAGATTAACAGAGAGATGAGTAAGTTCGAACAGGAATTTGAACGCAAACCGAGTGTAGACGAAATAGCTGACCGCATAGACTTGCCGGAAGACAAGATAGAGGACGCCATGAAGGCTACATCGACAAGTCGCCACTTGAGCGTGGATGCGCCTTTTTCTGACGATGAAGATGGCAGCATGCTCGACCTGATGGCCAATTCGGATGATCCGACCGACAATGAACTGCTGGCAGAGTCGCTGAGAGCAGAAATAGAAAGACTGCTCGGCACGCTGCCGGACAAAGACCAGAAAATCATTGCTGCCTTCTATGGCATAGGAACACCTGAACTGACGCTTGAAGAAATCGGAACCAAGTATCATCTCACCAGGGAAAGAGTACGCCAGATTAAGGAAAAAACGATAAGGCGACTCCGGAACAAAACGACAGATAAACTGCTGAAGTCCTATCTGGGATAAGGAAAGATCCTGCATGACTGATGGGGCAGACAGCACAAAACAAAATAAGACAGAAAAAGAAATGAAAATTACAAAAATTGCATTAGCATCTATTGCATTAGCATGTTTCAGCTCGCTCTCTGCATCAGCCAAGAACGAAGTTAAGACTGCATACATCTTTGGATTTGCCTCGTCGTTTAATGACTCTACAGTCTATTTCACAGACGTTCAGAAGGTTGATTCTGCCTATTTCACCCGCAAGAACAAGTTTCTGGTAAGCCGCGAGAACTATTCATACCAGTTGCGTGACTATCTGGAGCAGAAAGGTGCCGGCAACCGCACGTGTATCGTGATGTTTGACTTCAACCAGAAGAAGGCTGAAAAGAAATGGAACAAGCTCTATGCAAGATACATTCAGAAGCCAAAGGCTAAGAAGGCAAAGAACGGACAGCAGATGAACGATGCGCCTAGCCCATATCAGGTGAAGACCATCAACTCTACAGATTTTCATTTTTCATCTGTTCAGCCAAACGATGAAGAGGTTGAAGAGGTAAAAGTGAAGAAGGCTAAGAAAGCCAAGAAAGAAAAGCGCAGAAAAGGCGCTAAAAATGAATAAGAAATCAAATATATAACCTTACTCCGCAAAGTAAATAAGGATAAACATGAAAAAGAAGCCATTCCTCTATCGGCCGGGAATGGCTTCACTTTTTTTATATCATATCATTTTCTACTTCAAATTCTGCTTGAACCAGTTAGCTATCTGGCGAAGCAGATGGTTGCGGGTATTGCCACCCGAAATGCCATGATTACGGTTCGTGTACCACAGGGTCTTGAAGTCCTTGTCTGCCTGAACCAACGCCTCAGCATATTCGAAGGTATTCTGCGGATGCACATTGTCATCTGCCAATCCGTGACAGATAAGCAACGCACCATGCTGCTGCTTTACACGCTCGATAGGGTTCACCTTGTAACCCTCTTCGTTCTCCTTAGGAGTGCGCATGTAGCGCTCAGTATAAACCGAATCATAGAAGCGGTAGCAGGTAGGAGGAGCCACAGCCACACCTGCCTTGAACACAGGACGACCCTCGCTCATACTCATCAGCGTATTGAAACCACCATAGCTCCAACCCCAAATGCCGATATTATCCTTGTCTACATAAGGCAGAGAACCCATGTAGAGAGCTGTCTCAACCTGATCTTTTGACTCTAAATCGCCCAGACGGAGATAAGTAGACTTCTCAAACTCAGCTCCTCTACCGCCTGTTCCACGACCATCTACGCAGGCAATGATGAAACCTTCCTGTGCAAGATAATAATCGAAAGCACCACCATTGCCCATACTGCCCGTGCTCCATGAATCGAGCACCTGCTGGTTGCCCGGACCGGAATACTGGAAGAGGATGACAGGATACTTCTTGCTGGCGTCGAAATCAACCGGCTTCACCATCCAGCCGTCCAGTTTCACACCTTCGGAAGTGGTGAAAGAGAAAGTCTCACGCTTGCCCCAATTATACTTCCGGGTCTTTTCGAGCAGCTGCTTGTTGTCTTCCAATGTCTTGATGAGCTTGCCCTTGTTGCTGCGTACGGTGAAGACATAAGGATGGCTGTAGCTGCTCCAGGTATTGACGAAATAGCGGTAATCGCCCGAGAAGTAAGCCGAGTTGGAACCAGCCGCATCGGTAAGGCGCTCTACCTTTCCGTTCTTATGAGCCACGTAAACCTGGCGGTCGTGCGCATTGAGTTTGGCAGCCTGGAAATAAACATCGCCCGTCTTCTCATCCATTCCGTAGATAGAGGTAACATCATAGTTGCCCTTCTCTACCTGGCGCAGGAGCTTGCCGTTCATATCATAGAGATAGAGATGCATGAAGCCGTCGCGGTCGCTAGGCAGCAGGATACTCTTCTTACCCACGATGCTGTTTTCAATCACCTCTTCCTTTACAAACTTAGGCACACTCTCCTTGATGAGCATCCTGCTCTTGCCGGTGAAAGGATTGACTGCATAAAGGCGCATGTCGTCCTGATGGCGGTTCATCGTATAGACAATCAGACTGTTGGCGTCTGGCGATGTCTTGACGCGTGGATAATAGCCGTCGGAATCTACAGGCACATCGAGCGCCACGGTCTTGCCGTTCTTCATATCATAGCTCCAGAGGCTCACCTTAGAGTTGTCCTGTCCTGCCTTAGGATATTTATAGGAATACTCTCCCGGATAGTCGTGATACTCGCTATGGGTAGGATGAGAACCTTCAAACATCTGCAGAGAATAAGTCTTTACGTGCGATTCGTCGAAGCGTATCCATCCGATGGCAGTTCCATCCGCATTCCATGCAAAGGCGCGGTTGAAGCTGAACTCCTCTTCGTAAACCCAATCAGGAATACCATTGATTACCTCGTTGAACTTACCGTCGCGGGTAATCTGGGTTTCCTTATCTCCATCGGTAACAAAGAGATTGTTATCCTTTACGAAGGCGATGTGGCGTGAATCAGGCGACCAGGTAGCCACCTGCTGGTTAACGCCCTGGGAAAGTTTCTTCAAACTCTTCTTAGCAATATCATATATGAAATACTCTGCCTTGAACGAGCGGCGGTAGATAGCCTCGCGATGGGTCATGATAAGCAATTTCTTGCCATCAGGACTGATTACATAACCCTCAATCTGTTCGAAGGGAGCCTTGACTGCGTTCACATCGAAGAGGATGCTCATCTGCTTGCCCGTCTTGAACGAATAACTGATAACCTGCTTGCCATCATTGCTGATAGAAGCGTACAAATCGGTGCCATCAATAGGGTTAATACCGGTAACATAAGAGGCAGCAAACTCGCCGGAGGTAATGGCCTTCAGGTCGAGTTTATCTGCAGCTTGCATTGCTGAAACCATCATGACAGTTGCAATAAAAACTGGAAATCTTTTCATGTGTTAATCTTTATGTAATGCCTCAATAGGCGAATAATCTTCGTCCTTGAGCAGTTGTTCTACTGTTACTTTAGGGTTGCGCTTTACATAAGCGCAGATTGTCTTCACATACTTGGTCTTGAAAATCTCCTTGCCCATCGCCTTGTTGACAGCCCACATAATCTTGCCCATGTGCAAATCGCGGTCGAGCTGCGGACGGGTGTCGAACTGATCCATCGGATAGATGCTCAGCAGATAGAAGGTAAGGCAATCTGGCACAATATACTGGCGCGACATGGTGCTGCGCTGCTGCGGCGTATAGAATTTCTTGTAGAGCGGATAGTTTTCGCCCATGTATTTATCGAGCGAAATTCCTACTGAGTGCTGTCCTACTACGATGCTCTGGTCGAGAGCGCCAATCTGGGCATAGAAACAAGGCTGCTGGAGCTCCGGAATCCAACTGTTCAGACGTGAGAAGGCAGTTTTCAGCTGCTCGTTGATGTCTTCCATATTGGCAAATTCTGCCTCAGCATCGGCAATAAGTGACTGCAGGGTAGAATCCTGATAGAACATGAGGAAACGGTTGCTGATATTGGCGTCGGTAATGGTGCCAAGCTGGAGCATTTTCTCTATCAGCGTACGGGTTTCTATCGGGTAATCGGTGTTCATCTGCTGCAGGGCTGAGAAATCACCGGTAGTAAGATATCTGCTTTCCAATCGGTCGTAACGCTGTACCGACAGGGGCACAGCCTCTCCTTCCTCGTTCGGCTTGAACTTAAACTCGCAGGCCGAACTGAGAAGCACGATTGCTAATATGACTATATAATTAAAAAACCTTTTCACGATAATTTACAAATCTTCGAGTTACGTCTGCAAAAATACTAAAAATTATTTAAATTACCAAGCTTTTTTGCTAAAAAATCATACGTATTCGCAAAAAAAATGGGTTTTTCTCTTAAAATTGTTTGCAAAATAGCCAGCAATGAGCAAAACGTAAGGCTTTTTTGCTCATTGCTGGCTATTTGCGCAGTTTTTCTGCTTATCAGATGATAAAAGAAACTGCTTATCGGATGATGACAGAAACTGAAACCTGAACCGGCTCTTCTATCTGCTTCTTCCAGGCTTTCAACCACTCATACCACTCCTTCTCGCCCTTGAAACCATAGGTTTCGTTGGCACTGGTATAAGCAAGCTTATAACTGAGCTGCCTGCCTGCAGGTTTCACTACCTGAGTATAGCAATCCTTATTGGCTGGCTGCTGACTTACCAGGGCTGACTGTGGCACATAAATGCCCAAGCCTACGGTCTCCAGCTTGTGCTTTCCATCGTCCTTGCCTGTTGGCCAGTCGCTGCCGTAACAGCCTCGCAATCCCTTGCCATCAGCAAATTCGCTGGAACCCTTTACGTTGATGAGTCCTGTAGCAAACTGATAATCAGAAACATCCTTGTTGAAGAATACATCTACATCGAAATCGCGATGACCGGCATAGATGGTGTAACGGATGGTGGCATTGACAGGCTGCAAGCCCGGAGCCGGAACCCAACCCTTATCCACTACCTCGACGATGGCACGGAGCGGACCTTCTGAAATGACGCGCTGCTCCTGGTATTTCACGTTGTTGAACAGCACCTGGTCTTTACCGTCCCAGCCACGGAGCGCACCCAGCCCGTAGGTATTGCCTACCCAGAGGCAATCATCGCCCGAACCAGCCTGAATCTGCTCTTCTGAAGGATAGAACTGCGTATCCTGAACCACCAGTCCCTTGTTGATTTTGCCATAAAGGTCGATGGTCTGACGATGGTCGAAATAAACACGCATGGCAATCAGTTCACTTTCGAAGCAGATGCCATGAGAATGGACGTAGTGATAAGGGTCCTTGGTCTTCTTATCAAACGAGATGCTGCGCAGATAAATATCCTGCCTGTTCTTAGCCAGTTTCCTGTTTCTGCTTGGCAAGCAGAGTTCGGCAAAGGTACGAGCCGGATACTGTGCCTGCTCGCCCTCACGATAGAGATGCACCTGATAGGTCTTGGTTTCTTTCTTGCCCAAATCGGCAAGGAAACAGAGTTCATCGTTGGTACAATCGCGGTTGGTGTCGTCGAGCTGTGAAGGAATCTCCTTACCGTCAACGGTTACTACAGCGCGCTGAATGTTGCCGATAGCGCCCAACTTGCTGAGATCTACCACTACCGGAGCATCGGTTCTTGCCACCTTGGAAGGATTGGAAACCGACACCTGGAAATTAGCCTGCGCCTGGGCTGACAGAACCATCAGCGAAACCAGCGCCATCATCATTTGTTTTTTCATCATAGATTTTATTTTTAAGTTTGTTTATGAATAGTCTACAACTGCGAGAAGAGTTTCTTGCCCTTGGCGTAATATTGCCAGATGATAGAGAGATTGTAAACCTGCGGAATCTCCTCCTTCACCCTACCCGCCTGTATCTTTCTGCGATCTTCGTCAAATTCATGTTTCCATGCCTTGAAAGCCCTGCGCGCCTTGAAGATAGCCTTGAAGTCACCCCAGTTGCGATTCAGAACCAATGTCTCGAAAGCAGCAAGGTAATCCAGGAATCTACGCATACGCATCACATGAGTCAACTCCGTATCACTCAGATCCTTATAAAGCATGGTTAAATTATTTCTGAAATTCAGATAAGTCTTCATCGGATTGCTTTTCGGCAGGGTTCCACCACCCACATGATAAACCTCACTCTCAGGAATGCAGTAGATTTTTCTACCCATCAGACGCAAGCGCCAGCAAAGATCTATCTCTTCATTATGGGCAAAGAAACGGCCGTCTAAACCGCCGGCAGTCCAATAATCCTTTGAGCGGATCATCATACAGGCACCCGTAGCCCACAAGATTTCCTGCTGGTAATCATACTGCCCGTTATCGCGCTCTACCGTATCAAAGATGCGACCGCGACAGAACGGATAGCCGTATTTGTCGAGGAATCCGCCGCAAGCGCCAGCATACTCAAAGCTGTCCTTATCGTATTCGGCAAGCAACTTAGGCTGACAGGCAGCCACCTGCTGATGCGAATCCATAAACTCGATGAGCGGTGTAAGCCAATGATGCGAAACCTCCACATCGCTATTCAGGAGCACATAATATTCTGCATCAATCTGCTTCAAAGCACGGTTATAGCCTTCAGCAAAGCCGAAATTCTGCTCCAGCACGATGGTCTTCACCTGAGGAAACTGAGTCTCCAGAAGGTGCATCGAACCATCAGAAGAAGAATTGTCTGCCACCCAGATTTCAGCATCCTGACGGGAATATTCGATGACATTCGGAAGATACTTTGCCAGCATCTTCTGTCCATTCCAGTTTAATATAACTATTGCTACTTTTGCCATATTTATTGTAAACTCTTTAATCTGTTATTCAGGAGATTGGTAAACTCATAGTTCTTGAGTCCCCATTTGGGAGCAATCAGCAGTTCTTTGGGCGACTGACTGACGAAGCGCTCCAGCACCAAATCCTTTCTGAGCAGACGGATGTATTTCACGATGACATCAATATATTCCTCTACCGTGTAAACATGGAAGGGGTGCTCAGCATATTCCTGTGCCAGCCGGGTGCCCCTGATAATCTGCATCTGATGAATCTTGAGAATATCAAGCGGCAAGGAAGAGATGAGAGGAGCCTGGCGCAGACTTTCTTCCGCATCTTCTCCCGGCAAACCGATGATGATGTGGCCGCCCGTAAGGATTCCCCTGGCATGAGTACGCTCTACGGCACTACGGCAACAGGCAAAATCATGTCCGCGGTTGATGCGTTTCAAGGTTTCATCATTGGCACTCTCAATGCCATATTCCACCAGCACGAAGGTGCGGCGGTTCAGTTCTTCCAGATAATCGAGCAATTCATCGCTCACACAATCCGGACGGGTTCCGATAACGATTCCCACCACATCTTCCACCTCAAGAGCCTCTTCATACATCTGTCTCAGTTGCTCTACCCTGGCGTATGTATTGGTATAAGCCTGGAAATAAGCCAGATATTTCATATCAGGATACTTCCTGCTGAAGAAAGCCTTTCCCTCCTCCAGCTGTTCAGTAATCGACTTTTTCCGGTCGCAATAGCTCGGATTGAAGGTGCGGTTGTCGCAATACGTACATCCGCCACTCGAAATCCTCCCATCTCTGTTAGGACAGGAGAATCCCGCGTCTATCGAAATCTTCTGAACACGGAAATCAGGAAACTGCTTCCGGATCCATGTTCCAAAATCGTTGTAATACATTGGACTTTGAACTTTATGATTAGCCCTATTAACTATAAACTATTAACTATCAACTAAAGAAGCTCTGCCTTCAGCGCCGTCTTATCGTGATTGAAATCACCCAGGCGAACCTTGATAAGCTGGTTGTCGTATTCTTCCTTGGCGAGAGCTGGCGAAAGTTCTACGCGGATATAGTTCTTGGTGAATCCATGCATTGCCTTGCCTCTTGGCGCCTTTTCGAAGAGAACCTCAGCCTCTGTACCGATGTATTGAGCATAGAATTCCTGCGTCTTCTGATCGCTCAACTCCAACAGTCGCTTGGAGCGCTTCTTCTTCTCCTTCTCGTCAACCACATACGGAATCTTCAAGGCAGCCGTGCCCGGACGCTCAGAATAAGGGAAGACGTGAAGCTGGGTAACAGGCAGATTCTTCAGGAACTCATAGCATTCTTCAAAACACTCCGGAGTTTCGCCGCGACAGCCCACCATTACATCGACACCGATAAACGCATCAGGCATCTTCTCCTTGATAAGATTCACCTTGTGGGCAAAGAGCGCCTTGTCGTAACGGCGGTGCATCAGCTTGAGCACCTCATCGCTTCCGCTCTGCAGAGGAATGTGGAAATGAGGCATAAAAGCACGGCTCTGGGCACAATACTCTATGAGATCATCATCGCAGAGATCAGGTTCCAGACTCGAGATGCGGTAACGCTTGATTCCTTCTACCTGATCCATCGCCTTGACAAGGTCGATGAATCGCTCGTGGGTAGTCTGACCGAAATCACCGATATTCACACCGGTAATGACGATTTCCTTACCGCCTTCAGCAGCCGCCTGCTCACATTGAGCCACAAGCGACTGGATACTCGGGTTGCGCGAATTGCCTCGGGCAAATGGAATGGTGCAATAGGTACAATAATAGTTGCAGCCGTCCTGCACCTTCAGGAAATAACGGGTACGGTTGCCACGCGAGCAAGAAGGCTGGAAGGTCTTGATTTCCTTCGTCTTCACGCTATAATGCTGATGAAGAGCCGCAGCATCGACGTTCTGAGGAGCCAGAGCAGTCAATCCGTTTTCCTGAGCAAATTTCTGCGCCCATGCATCGCTGAGATATTGAATCAAGTGCGCCTTCTCGTTAGCACCCAACACGAGGTCTACACCCTCTATCTTGCTGACATTCTCAGATTCGAGCTGCGCATAACAGCCCGTCACGATAACGAATGCACCCGGATTGTTTCTCACCATCCGGTGGATAGCCTGACGGCATTTATGATCGGCAACTTCCGTTACCGAGCAGGTGTTAATCAGACAAATATCAGCTTTCTCCCCCTTTTTAGCAGTAATGACGCCCATGTCTTCGAGCATTTTGCCAAAAGTGGAAGTTTCAGAGAAGTTGAGTTTGCAGCCTAGCGTATAGTAAGCTGCCTTTTTACCTTGGAAGGCACTTGAATCTATCATATATTTATCTTTTTCTTTGGTTTCTTTTAAGCTTTTGCCCTTACAGGGCGCATTGATGATTGCTTTCATCCCCAGGGTGTTGCCCTGGGCTAGGAGCTTCTGCCCCTTCAGGGCGTTCTCCCCCAAAAAGACCTTAGGGTCTATAAAACGAAAAAAGCCGCTAGACCGAAGTCCAGCGGTTGTTTCTCTCATTTTTTCGTTCGCAAGTAATTTCAAATTACTTAGCAGAATCAGCAGCAGCTGTATCAGCAGCAGCAGTGTCAGCAGCAGTTGTATCTACCTGAGCTGTGTCAGAATCAGCAGAAGCTGTGTTCTGAGCTGTTTTGTTACCACATGATGCGAAAGAGATAGCTGCGATAGCTACGAACATAAAAACTAATTTCTTCATTTTCTTTGCTTTTTTAAAATCTGTAAAACAATCATTTGTTCTTTTGAACGATGCAAAGGTAAGCATTTTTTTGATACGTTGTTCTTTTTTTTGCGATTTTTTTTTAGGTGATTTTGTAACAAAATTACAAATCGCTATAAATCAACTACTTACGAAGTGCTAACAAAGGTTAAAGTTTTTGGTGTGCTCGGAAACAGCCTAATTTTAACACTTTTCGGTGTTTTTTAGCGTAACAAGGGTGTGCGCCAACACCTCTTCAGAGCAGCACTATATACATATAATAAGGTACGCGCGCGAGGGAAAGAACAGAAACTTTTTCTGCCTGAGAGAGAAGATTTTCCCAAGAAATCGTCCCCAAAAACTTTGATTGCCGAGAATTTTTTCGTAACTTTGCACTCAAAACAAAGAAACAAACAGACAGAAAATGATACAGCTAAAAGAAAATCAGGGCATTCCCCGCAGCATTCTCCTGATGATGGCTATCGTCGCAGGACTCACCGTAGCCAACTGCTACTACAATCAGCCGCTTCTCGAACTCATCCGCCACGACCTGGATATTACCGAGCAGAAGGCTAACCTCATCACCGTCATTACCCAGATAGGTTATGCGCTGGGCTTATTCTTCCTCATTCCCTTGGGCGACATGCTTTCGCGCAAGAAACTCATCCTTGTCAATATGACCATTGCTGCATTGATGGCTATCGTGATGGCTGCAGCGCAAAACGTTTGGATGCTCTGGGGAGCTTCACTGCTGATTGGCGCCTGTTCGGTGATTCCGCAGTTCTTCATTCCGATAGCCGGACAGTTTTCGGAACCCAAGAACAAGAGCAGGAATATGGGCATTGTACTCTCCGGACTGCTGACGGGCATTCTTGCCTCACGAGTAATCAGCGGTTACATCGGCGAATGGCTGGGATGGCGGGAGATGTTTATCATAGCTGCTTTCGTGATGGTGTTTTGCATGGGAATCATGCTGCTGATGATGCCTGAAATGAAGCGCAACTATGTAGGAACCTACAGAGGGCTGATGACCACGATAGCAGAAATTTTCTTTTTCCATTCTTCTATCCGCATCTATTCCACCCGTGCAGCCTTCGGGTTCGGCAGTATGATGGCAATATGGTCTTGTCTGGCGTTCCATCTGGCGCAGCCACCTTTCAGCGCAGGAAGTGATATGGTAGGAATGCTCGGACTTTGCGGAATCATGGGAGCCGTTGCTGCCAGTGGTGTGGGAAAACTGATTCCTAGGTTTGGCATTCGAAAATTCAATCTGTTCGGAGCAGGAATGCAGATCATCGCCTGGGCAATAGCCTTGCTTTTCGGCGACACTTACGCCGGACTCATCGCAGCCATCATCCTGGTTGACATCGGTCTGCAATGTCAGCAGCTCAGCAATCAGAGTGGTTGTCTGCAGGAGGTTCCGCAGGCTTCCAACCGCGCCAACACCATCTTCATGACCAGCTATTTCATCGGTGGTTCGCTAGGCACTTTCTGTGCCGGTTATGTCTGGACGCAAGCCGACTGGCTCGGTGTCTGCATCGTAGGAATCGCCTTCGCCATGATTTCTCTGCTTATCACGCTAAACTGCAAGAAATAAACATATAAAAGAAAAGAGATTATATTCCCGACTTACAGGAACATAATCTCTTTTTTATTTGATAAAGGCTGAAGCCGGCATTTCTGCCGAAGCTTCAACTACATCTTTTCATCTCCGTACATTTCCGTCCACCAGGAAGCATCATCCTGAAGCCATTTGGCAAACCAGGCAAAGATGGTGTTCTGCCATTTCAGTCGCTTCTCGTAGTCGATGATGTGATGATCCTGACCATCTACCAATACCATCGCCGTAGGACGGCCAAGGAGTTTCAGCGCTGTATAGAGCTGGATACTCTCGCCCACAGGCACATTATTATCTGCCGTGCCGTGAACAAACAGCAGCGGAGTATGAATCTTGTCGGCATTATAGAGCGGACTCTGATCTACAAAGAGATGCTTATTGGTCCAAGGATATTCGTTCGCCATAGAAACTTCGCTGTAGCTGTAGCCCCAATAGCCCTCACCCCAATAGCTGGTGTGGTCGCTGATGCCTGCATGCGAGATGGCAGCAGCAAAGAGGTCGGTCTTGGTCTGAAGATACTGAGTCATGAATCCGCCGTAGCTGGCGCCGATGCAGCCAATCTTCTTGCGGTTTACGAAAGCATGCTCATCGCAGAAAGCCTGGGTGCTGGAGATGATGTCTTCAGCCACTCCCTCGCCTGCCGTATCTACATGGCGGGCTGAGAATTTCTGACCGAATCCGGTGGCTCCACTAGGATTCACAACCAGCACTACATAGCCCATTGCCGCATAAACATGATGAGGATAACGGCTCTGGAACATTCGGCTCGTAGGACTGCATCCGCCATAATAGTTCACTATCATCGGATACTTCTTGGCAGCATCAAAATGAGGTGGCAGATAGTAACGGCAGCAAAGGGTGTCGCCACGAGAGTTCACGAAATTCCAAGCCTTGCATTCGCCCAATTCAACATTCTTCAACTCGCGCGCACTCAAATCGTCAACCAATTGCGATTTCAGCGCCTTTGTATTCATCTTATAGAGTCGGTCGGCATTGGATGCACTCTGACCGGAGAAAGCCATTTCTGCTGCAGAAGATGCAAGCGAGAAACTCTTGATGTACTCTTCAGGAGTCTTGAGAAGCGTAAACTTGCCCGATTTCGGATTGAGCTGGAAGAGATGCACGCAGTCTTTATCTTCGGCTGTAAAATAGATGTTTCCATCTGCCTTACTCCAATCCACACTCTGCACATTCGGATTGAAATCCCTGGTCAGCGGACGAACCTTCTTATCCGACAAGGTCATCAGATAGAGCTGGGTGTCAATCATGCTAGGTGTCTGTCCTTCTTCCACATTCTTTCCAATGCCGTTGAAAGCTTCCGGCGAAGCACTCACGAGAATGCTCTTGCCATCCGGTGAGAACTGGGCGCTGTTCAGAAATTCGCCCTTTTCTATCAAAGTCTCTACACTCATATCATTGAGATTGAGACGATAGTAGGAATTTAGAGTAGTAGGACGCTTGGTAAGGCGCTCCTCGCTCTTACCGATGAGCAGATAGCGGGAATCTGCAGAAATATCGTTGAGATAGACGTTGTGATAGCCGAAAGTGAGCGGCTGGAGAACACCCGACGCCAAATCAAACTTGGCAAGATAGCTACGGCTTCGCCATCCTGGTTGACGGTCATCAGGCTCCTTCACATCATACACCTGCGCATCTTTCTTTCTGCCCTCGGTATAAAGAGTGTAGATAAGCGTCTTCTCATCGGGTGTAAACTGGAACCAGCCTTCAGGAAGATGGCTTGCCAGCACTTCGCGCTCCATCGTCAGCGGATTGATGGTGATGAGCTGCAATGTGCCATCCTGCTTTTCTTCTCCGGCAATACTGCTGTCGCTCGCCTTCTGCGTGAAATACAGTTTATTGCTTGAAGGCATCCATTTTACGTTCTCCTCAAATGTAGCCATCACTCTGTTAGTCTGAGAGTTGCGCAATTCGCTAATGCTATGGTTATTACCTTTTCTATCTATCCAGGTTTTCCGAACAACGATAAACTTTCCGTTTGGTGAGATAGAAACACTCGGATAGTTGGGCGCACAAATCACATCATAGATGTTATAGGCACGCTTGGCTGCCGCATCGCCTACAGAAAGCGGAGCACCGTTGGCTGCGGTTACGGTCAACTTGATAGATTTCTTATCAGAAGATGCATTCTTCCGGGTAAGATATTTGATGACAACTGTATGCTGCGAAGGAGTCAGGATGGTTTCAGCCTTATCGCCGTTCACCTCAACCTGTTCGCCGTCTACAAACAGGCGGTATTGCTCCAATCCTTCTACCGCGATGGTTGCTTTGGTGCGCTGGGTGTTAGAAACGCAGAAAGAAGCCAGATGGAGCGCATCCTGCTTGTCGGCAAGGAGTTGGGCTGCACTCACCTCCTTACCCTTATTTAATAAGGTGAAAGACAGCGGCGAATCGAGCAGCTGCTTAAGGTCGAACGCTTCGCCCTTGATGTTCACACTGTCAGCCATCCAAGGCTGTGCTACGGCATAGGGGCCTGCATATTTCAGCGTTTTCACCTCTATGGTTTCGGCACTGACAGAGATTGAAGCCATCAGGGCAGCTGCCAGCAGTCCACTTTTTGTTGTTTTCAGAATCAGTTTATTCATAAATATCCTTATTTTGATTTTGGTGCGAAATTACAAATAAAAATCGAGATAAACGAATGTTTGTATTACAAATTGCTCTTTTTACTGCATTTTTGCCATACAAATGTTATCTTTAAGTTAATCGGATGAGCCAGTAGGTTATTGTTGGGTTACCCCCCTCTCCAACGAGTTGCAATGCATAAAAAGCATTCGCAACTCGTTTTTTTTATGCGATTTATTGTCTATTTGATTTCTTTTTTGTACTTTTGCACGCA
>ERZ773229.1236-NODE-1236-length-18227-cov-3.684735_pt1 | contig 18227 bp, 16 predicted proteins | sample MGYA00580992_ERZ773229 | MGnify/ENA primary metagenome ERZ773229 (study PRJEB29015, sample SAMEA2737795) | human gut metagenome | biome: human gut; feature: human-associated habitat; material: faeces | place: China | collected 2012 ... | reverse complement strand
TGAAAGAAAAAAGACAACCGCCTCCTATTAGGAGGCTAGTTGTCTACAGTCTGAGGCTTCCTTCGGAAGCGTAATGGTATAAGTTTTCTGTGCTGCGTCATATAGCGAGGTAAGCTCTATTGTCCTTTCGACCTCTTTAAAACCATCTTGCTGCACATATTCCACTTTTGTCTCTTCTGTATATTTTAATTCCCCAGCATCATCGATTTGCTGCTCACCAGCTGCATACACCCAATATGAAGGCGTCTGTGCTGTTACCAGAGTATACATTTCCGGAAGCTGTTCAGGATACGTTACATTGAGGCCGCTAACCTCCTGATCCTTCAATGTCGCCCGTTCCAGAAAGCCATTTTTCATTTGGAAGGATATAACTGCAGGATTTGAAGCCACATCATCATATCTGGCATAAACAAAATATCCATTACCGCTGTCTTTCTTCATATACAGCCGGTCTTTGTCTGGTACATAAATGCTATTATCACGGCTATCACCATACAGCTGCCATTCGTATTGCATAACTGCATATAGGCTGCCGCCTGATTGCTCCATATCCGTGATCCGCAGCGCATTAAAATACTGTAAGTCATAATTCAATATGGCCGTTGTAATTGCCGTGATTCTCTCTGTATCTGTTGTTCCTGATAATTTCACTCTTATCCATGGCGCATCTGTTCCTGGCTCTTTATATCCCAGATTTTCAAGTTCTGTATTGTATAAACTCTGGAAAGCGGCTGCAGATCCCCCGGAGTGAAGATCGGTTACAGTTGGTGTCCCCAGTGTGTGATAATTTAGCGGTTTGGCCCCAATCGTTTTATCTGTCTTGGCCGATACCGCATTTACTGTGTAGGTCTGCCCGCTGGCAAATGAAACAGTATCTCCAATACTCGCCGGTACCTTCTGACCGTCGCGGAAAACAAATGCTCCTGTAGTTGCAATAACTGGTTTTTTAATTATGCTATACACAGGTACCGTTATTTTTTCTGGAACCTTTTCGATTGTAGATATCGAAAAGGCCGCCCCGGCCGGAAAGTCATTTCCTTGCAAAGTAATATCGTGTTCTACATTCTGTGCTGTTATATCAAAATAGTTGCCATTATTCGTCAAATCAAGGGTGATTGCCCCTATTGTTACATCGGCTGCCTTAAATTCTCCCTCAAAGTTATTCTGACCATTTGTAATGAGATTTGTTTTCCCATTGACAGAAAGCTCGTATCCCTCGGATCTGGCAAGTTCTTTTATATAATAGGTTGTTCCTCCCTCTTCAACGATCAGTGGACGTCCAATCCAGCAGTTCCCATTTTCTTCCTCATTATTAGATATCGGATAGGTGGCATATGTACCCATTACTCCATCAATACCGGCCTGATTAGAGGAGTGTTTCTGGTACGCTGACCCGTCTCCAGCAACAGAGTCAATTAGTTGGATCACTCTACCATCGGAATCATGGCCGATATAGTTTTCGATATCATTGACCGCATCAGCGGCAGCCTGATCCCTGTACAGATTATCGGGGCCATGGATATCGCCTGGACGTTTTTCGATCATTCCGGAATTATAGTTCCAAGTCATTCCCGGAGCTTCTGTGTAAGCCATGAAAGAAGCATCACCGTTCCGATCTGTTGTTGCTACAGCAACAAGGTCGTCCTTCTGATACACAGTCCCAGTATGTCCATCCGGATGAGTAATGTTCTGGAGCGCAAATAGCCCATATACAGCCCCCTCTAAGGTTCCATCCCCCACGGCATCTCCATACGCATCATAATTATCATTTTCTCCATCTTTTAGGTACAGATCTCGTTTATTGATATGTATTTCTCCCTCAGTTCGATGGTCGTATACCACAAATGTATGGTCTACAATGCTTCCATCTATTGGCGATATAGTAGGGACTTCGGAAGGCTTAAAATTTCCATCGAGACTATCATTATCATCATCGTCTGCAGATGCATACAGCGAAACTGTATTTTTTTCAATCAGCTTTTTCGGGGCTTCAAACAAGTCTTTTAGCTGGCTCAATAATCTATTTTTTCTCTTCGCATTAGAGGCGGTAGCATTGGATGGAGTTGCCTCTTCGCTGTCCTCCTGCTCGATATCCTCCATTTCTTCCACTTCATAATCAGCCGTGGAAGCCGATGCATGAGCTGGCGTTGCAACATTGGTATTCCCATCTGCTACATAATTTGTCCGCTCTCCTCCCAGATCCGCTTGGGGTAAAATGGGCTGCAGCATCTTCATCCGCATCTGAGTACTTTCTTTTAATGACGTAGGTGTATTATTAGAATCTTTATACTCGGAAGAAGTAACTGTTTTTATTTCTATCGGTATATCATCTTTATGCCCCCCATGAATGGTATAGCCTGGGCGCGGGTTTAATTCCACTGCTGAATAATCATACCTCAGTGAAATAAACTGCTTATAATACTCATTTCGATCTGCCTCCAGATCTTCTTGTGCAGTCCCAGGATCAATAGAATGAAAAAAACCTCCTTTGGCCGCTAATTCTTCACATTTATTTACTTCGGCTTCCCATGCCTCCTGTGCAGCTGCTTCGATCTCAGCATCCACTTCCGGATCTCCACTTTCCTCTATATCTGGATCCGGGTGGCCGCCACAATACCCTTTCGTGTAGGTATATGATTTCACATCAGTATGCGCCACTTTATTTGTTGCATTTTCTTCGTTGTCTCCCAGCATCAGTAAACCATCTGAATTGGTCACATTGATATCCCAGGTACAGGGATCATTCGCAATATTGCCATCCGGGTTTCCATCGCCATAGTCCCAACCGTCCCACCGGAGGAATTGGCTCCCTTTCGCGTTCGCCCAATTGTCTGCTGATTCCAGATCTGTGCTGTCTAACTGGCTGGCATCGAAGGCTTCTAAAATGTCCCATTTAGAGCCGGCAAGAGGCTGGCCTGTCTCGGAATCATATTTTCGGAGCTGTATATTATAGTGGGCTTCCCATGTTTCGGAGTGCTCATATCTGTCCACCTGCACATTCCAGCCACCTTCACCACCGGTTATTCTGCCTCCGCCTACCAATATTTCAAGAGGTTCCGATACCGCCGAAAAGTAAGTCTGTGTATTCCCCCAGTCAGGTGTAGGTCCTCTGCCCTTGCTACAGCCTTGGAAACCGGCCAAACCTCCGATTCCAAAACCGCAATTATAAAAATGATCCTCTTCGCTGGTTCCCTGCAGATGCAATACCGCAATAGCATTATCATCTGATTTGCCATCCGCAGACTTAAAATCAATGCGGCTACCATCATTATCATATTCCCAGCCGGCCGCCAGATTATCAGCAATTAGACGGCGATAGACCTCTTTTGAATACTCATCAAGCCCCGAATAATCAAAAGTCATGTGATACATTCCATCGTCGCCCATGGTCGGCTCAGACAAAGGTAATGAAGTACCTATATCGCTGTAATCAAATGTTGATAAGAATTTTGCAGCTTTCCAGCAATTATAAAAGTATTTTTGAGCTGGGCCACCATCACGAAACGCGTCATAAATAGCGGTACTCCCCCATGCGTCAGGATTCAGGCGATCAGGATAACCGATGAGTACCATATTTCGTACATACTCCCAATCCTCCTCTGGACTTAAACCATGAAAAACTCCGTTATCCGCATATATATCATTGGCCCATATGGACAGCCATAGCAGATAATAGTACATAGAAGATCTATCAGAATCCTTTAAATCTGACGCGCTAGGTGTTTCGTATGCCGCGCTTAACATGGATATCATTAACAAAATAAATTTCTTTTCGTCCATGTCAACTGGTGCATTTTGAATAAATTCTGGATAATCATTATTATTTGTAGTTGGAAAATACATCTTCTTAAAGACCAATTGGCTTCCGATCGGTGCGAACCAGCCCGTATTATGACTGTCTGCACACGAATAATATCGGTGATTGAACTTCGAAAAATCTATTTCAATCTCTTTTTCATTATGATTAATTGTCACCGTTTTAGCCTTTTCATCTTGAAACCAGAACTTGGTTGTGTAGCCTCCCATGATAGCCGTCTGCTGTTGAGATAAACCGGTTGGTGTTAAAGGAATTTTTTTTGCCCGGTCCTCTGCATCTGCCGACCAGGTCCAATCCTTAATAGCTTTATCCACATCAGTCAGAGCATCCATAGAATAGTAACTATATATGGCATAAGCCGGTGTAGCCAGAGATGACGCAATCATAATTCCAGATAGCAACAGTGCTGTAATCTTCTTTAGCTTTACTCTTATCATTTTTCACCATTCCCTTATCAGTTCCGCGCCTCGCAAATTACAGCGCCTTCATTAGTATCAAATATTAATCAACTTATAATTCTCCTGATCTTCCGTGTTTTTAGTCCGTAATATCTTGATATTTTGGTAGATGTATTCATCTTTTCCAAATGCTTCGGCTACCAATATACAGGCAAATTGTTCTGTGGCATCCGAACGATTTGTTATTTCTATTTTCTTCATAGTTTCCCTCTCATACAAAAAAAGCTATCGGTAGAAATCAACCGATAGCTTAAAAATATTTTTAATTAATCTTCAAAATCATAGATATCACCACAACAATCGCCAAAACCATAACCTATTATTGAAGGGCGTTCATTTTTATCACTTCCACCATTCATGTAACGATTATGATAAAAAATCGGATACCCCTCATATATTATAGGATCATCCCAATAAAACTCTTTTTTATCTCTTAAAGTGGTATGCCAGTGCACATCTCCATAATAACAATAGTTTGTATGTTTTACTACCGCATTATTTACAACTGCCTCACCTCGTTCGTTAAAATATATACCGTTCCTCGTGGTATTTACTAACATATAACCATCTTCAAATGCGTATACTCTTATCTCGAATATCGCACTTCCTTGGTGTGCTTCAAAGGGCCTAGACTTACTTACTTTAACAGTTTTATAAAAACTCCCTGCTTGATTCCTACTATCTCCAAATGAGTTATAGTAATAATATATATTTGATTGCCCGCTTTCCGATACAGGTTTACTCCAATCCACACGCCAGTTATCACCTGAGCCCAGACTATCATCTCCGTTAATATATAGATTCATAAGTTCACAATATTTATCAGGATCATTAATTGCTGTTACGTCTGTATGGTCAAGCGGCGTGTAATATGCGTCCTCCAAAGCTTCTCCGCTGCTTGTAATATCATAACGTCCCGTCACTGTTCGATTTCCCTGATAAGGGTTATTTCCACTCCCGGTTGTGCCACCCGTGCTCCCGACTCCTCCTGATCCAACCGATCCCATTCCGCCAGACTGACCACCTACATTTTTTGTCTGAATCATGCCATTTACGATCCAGCGACCTTCTGAGTCTACCTGGAATCCATCCGGAGTCACTGTTCCGGCCAGCATGTATCCGGTGCTGTCGAAGTAATAACACTCTGCAATGCCATCCCCATTTCCATCAAGCCATTGCCATGATGCCGCCGGCCAGCTGGCATCCTCATTCTGCCACCACCAGCCATTTTGGTTATGCTGCCAACCTGCAGCATAACAATTCATGCTTGCTCCCGCGACCATTACTGCCGTTATTGCTATCAAAGACATATACTTTTTCATCTTCCTCTTCCTTCCTAAATAAATATTGCTGCCGCAATTCCCATAATTATTAATCCTACTCCTAAAAATAATGAAAAGCCACTTATCGATTTCACAAAATACTCTTTAATTGTCTTTTTCCACATATCGAAGTAAGAATGAAATTCCTCCAATCCAGCAACATTTCTTCGATAAAAATGTCGCTTATCTAACCAAAACCACAAATATATTCCAAATGCCAAGAAAAGCCCTCCAGTTATAATACAACATACTGCCATGCAAAAACCCCCAGTTTGTTTTTCAATCCCTACCTATTATTTAAAACAAGTATAGCATAAAGACTTTGTCTGCGCTTTCCTTTTTATTCTACAAATATTGACAGTTTTCGACAAATTAATAAAAGACTACCAGGTGGAATCCGATAGTCTTTTGTAGTAATTTCTGAATTTTTGATTTTGGATTCTCTCATAACCGGTGAAACTGGTGGATTACTAATCCCTCGCCGGTGATACGCCAAAGGTCTCCTGGTTCTCACCTCTGCTCTATCGGTGTTTATAAATCTCTGGCCATAGATATTTCATAGTACAATTTGACTTCCTCTCTGGCCATGAACTCCTCTGTTGGATAGATACGAAACGTTTCAAATTCGCGCTCCATAACATTCATTAGATCAACTAACTGCAATGTGCGCTGAGGATCTTTCTCCTCCAGAATCTGGTTAAAATATGTTCTACAACATTCAATCTTTTCAGCTTTTGTTGTACACATTAAAATTTCAGCTTTTACAGTCATGGCTCTAGGTATTGTATTTATTGATTTGCAGAATTCTTCATAGTTATCTGCAGGAACAAACTGTTCACACGTTGGCTTTCCCTGTATCATCTGTGAAACCATGTATCCCTCCGTGCCTTGAAAATTTTTCTTCCTCGATATAAATTCATTTTTCATAGTATTTCCGCTCCATCTGATCATCCCTTTACCCTAAAATCCTAAGTTTCCATTCGTTTAAGAATTTCTTTTTTTATCTTTGACCATTCATTACTTAAATCTTTTTGTTTTACAAAATCTGGTCCTTCTTTTAAATTTTCTTCTTGTAATCTCATTGATAGAGCAACATATTTTTCTAATAATTTTTTATTATCCTGCTCTTCTTCTAAAACTTCTTTAGCACTTTTGTGTTCCTTAAATAAAATATCGATCATTTGATTATACCGTTTTAAAGAAGTAATCACTAAATCATCTGAACCTCTGCTATGATGTATTGCATCATCCCCCTTATTTACTTTTTCACGAATTTCTTTTAGCTTGACCTGAAGATCACGATTACTTACAACAAATATAGTTATCCCTTCTTTCTTAAAACGTATTTTCTTACGTTTATTATATTCTTTCTAAGGGAATTATGCAAGACTCCCTGCTTAAAATTATCAGCAAATTTCTTACTCGTTCCGAAAAAATGAAAATAAAAGCTACCTGTAACTTCACCGGTAGCTTAATTTGACTTTTTATTTAAATTATGATATCCTAAAGGTACAAAAGGTAGTCAACTCCACAGAGTGGCTTCCGTCTAATAATTATTTAAAAATAACCATCAGCTTGGTTGGCGGGGTGGTTATTTTTTTGTACCTTTTCCATTTGTATATACAAGTATAGCTACTACTAGCATTGCCACATTGACAATCAATGTCAGTTCCTCATATGTACTCATGGATACCACCTCCTCTCCTCAATTACTAAAATGAGAAAAGTAGATGGAAAACCACCCAGCAGATTAACTACCCGCTAAAAGTATAGCATACTCATTTTGGCTTGACAATCCACCAATTTTAATAACGCTACCTGCGATATCACCGGCAGCATACGAATTTGACTTTTTTTAAAATATGTGCTAATCTAAAGGTACAAAAGGTAGCCAACTCCACAGAGTGGCTTTCCAATTCCTAGGGAAAAATAACCATCGGCTTGGTAGGCGGGGTGGTTATTTTTTTGTACCTTTGCTGTTTGTATATACTAAAATTGCAATAATCAACATTGCAACATTAACAATTAATGTTAATTCTTCATATGTACTCACACGCACCACCTCCTTTCATCCTTATGTAAAATTCAGATGTAAGGCAAAGGAAGTGGAAAACCACCCGCAGATTGGCTACCCAATTTTAGTATAACATACTTTTATTTGTTTGTAATTAATTTCTTGCTGGCTGGGTTCCCTCCCAGCCAGCACTATTTACTATCGGTCAATATTAAGTTTTCAATGTACACGGTACCCGATTCTTTTATTTTGTTGTTACAATCTCTTCTTCAACCCACTGGCCTTTCTCGTTCAGCTGGTATCCCCCGATTATGGTATTTGTTAGAAGTTTCCCTCTTGTTCCATCTGACTCCGGATTAAAATAATACCAGGCCCCATCAATATACTGCCAGCCTGTAAGCATCTGTCCCTGAGTCCCATCGGATATCGGATTCAAATAATAGATATTTCCATCATTGTCCGTGTACCAACCAACTACCATAAATCCATCCGGGTCAAACCGGAACCAGGATGCCGCCGGCTGTCCTGCAGACGCATACGGATTATTAATATAAGCCCATTCATCAGCGTACGTTCGACCTGCAGCAAAGAGCCACTTACCATTAGCAGCCTGAGTCCAACTGCCAGTTACAGAGCCGGCCGGTGCTCCCGTACTCTGAGTTTTACCTGTCGGGGTTACACCAGTGGATCCGCCGCCTCCACCGCCACCGGTGGATCCGCCGCCTGATCCCCCAGAAGAATATGTATTGTCAATTACCACAAATTCCAGATCGATTATTACACTATCACTCATCTTTCCATCTGTTGTTGATGCCGTCACCTCTACAGTTTTTGTGCCACTGTAGGGGTACTCCTGTAATATTTCTTTTATCCACTGAGCTTTTAACTCATTATTTTCATCTAATAACACCGGCGTTATGGTGCCATCCGCTGCTACCGTTATTACTTCCGGATCCTTCGAGATCCATACTACATAATTAAGATCCGAGCTTTCCGGATATATGGCCGCCTTTAATTTTTTTGATTCCTGGCCTGTGTAGGTAAGGATCGGCGCCGATCGGCGTCCACTTTTCGTAAGTACAATCCGATAACTTTCCTTTTCTCGATCTACTTCAATACAATTTACTTGGAACTGTAAATTAACCTTACATGAAGCAATCTTTTTTCCGTCGGCTGTCGTAGCTGTCACAAAGATCTCTTTTGCCGCCTGATATGGAGCTTGCGCCATAGCTTCCTGCATCCATGGAGCCTCATCAATTACCGTAAGATTTCCGGTAGCATCAACAGATAGTACCGCTGGATCCGATGAACTCCATTTTACAGTCCGATCATATGGCCGATGGCTCTCTGTATCTTCTATATATGGCAATACTACAGCTGATAACTTTTTCGGTTCAAACCCATTCTTTTTGATCGTCTCCGACCGAATATCTCCAGCCTTATCATATGACAGCTCATATGTTAGCGTAGCTTGATCTAATTCGACAGCTTCCGGTTTTATAACAGTCTGATCCTCTGTTACGTACCGTACAGTCACTTGGCAATCGGCCGTTGCACGATTTCCCAGCTTGTCCTTACCTTCCACGCTTATAATTGCTTGCCTCTCTCCATGTCCAGATACACTCGCATACCTGTCATTTGATATAACACCATTATCTGTCGCAATAATATCTTTAATCCATTTGGCATCCTTGTAGGCGGATACAGATGCCTCCCTATATGCTACATTATCTTGGCTTACTCCAATTACGGCTGGATCGCTGCTCTTCCAGGTCACTTCCTCTTTTGAGAAGTAATCCGGGAGAAACGTTGCAGTTAAAGACTGAGGAGCTGTTACAGTAATAGACTCCTGCGGGGATAACCGATCTCCAGTTAATCTACGAGTCACGGTATATTCCAAAGTCATTTTATCTAATACTGCACCTTCTGCCGCCACAAGCGTATTATCAATTATCTGGAACGTTACATTAATGCGGCAATTTGCTGTACAGGGTTTCCCTTCAAAGGATGTTGATGGCCGCGTAGCTGCCGTCAGGATCGCAATGCCTCCGTTTTGATGGCCCGCGCCGTAAATCGTATTCGGAATCTTATATTGATAGTTTTCTTCTGCCTGTTTACCCTCCAGATCTGTAATAATATCCTCAAAGAATCTGGAATTAAGATTTAATGTAACGCTGGCAGATTTTGCAGTATATCCATCTGATCCTTCATCATCATTTTGAGCAAGGGTAATCAGATCCGCGTCGTCAATACTCCATTTTACGCGATTATCATACACATCGTTGTTTGCATCGATCACCGCCTGGATCATTACTGGCTGTACTTCCATCCCTTGATCTAAGCTGCCGTTGATATAACGGGCTATCAACTTCCCTTCCTTGTTTTTAACTTCCGTTATTTTAGTCGGATATTTTCGGTTCCCAGTTCTTGTTTGCGTCACTGCAAAATTGTATGTATCCGGCTGAACCTGAATAGATACAGCAACCTTTTTGTATATGGCATCGATCACAACATCTTCTTCCGGCATCTTAAAGGTATAACAATGGCTGGCCTCAGAATATGTGGTATCTTTTTTCGCCCCATCTGCATTTGTATAGTATGGGGTTCCCTCCATTTGGAATTTTTCTGTATCGGTATTATTTGGTGCTGTACTCACATTGACAACCGCCCCTGCAGCTACTGCCCCCCTATGTTCTTTATCGAGGGTTTTCGCATATTGGGATGCCCCTTTTGCCGTCAATGTGGCAATGTCATAAAAATTCTGTCCATTGGCAATTGTATCAATCTGGTTCACGATAACCAGATAGCCACGTACCGGACGGCCGACTGAATTTGGCGCAAAATGGTCAACCCTATACTGACCATTCCCCTCCTCGTCCATAATAGAAAGGATCCCCTCTTCTAATATCTCGTAAAAATACTGATCTGTTATATTTTTACTCGTACCGCCCTGCATTAAAGTAAAGTAAAGATCGCTATTATGCCAATATCCAATATGAGCATCGTAAGTATAATCATTATCATCCGGGATCTCTGATCCGCACACATTTGCGCTGATTTTGCTTTCAGAATCAGCAAATAGGTACGCTACATCATCGATATAATCAAAATTAGTGGCTGCACCTTGCCTTGTACCGATAAAAGTACCTTCTCTCGCCATCGATCCTAGCTGCGAATTACCAATCGTGCCTTCAAAACGTGCCACTTTAAGCTTTCCGGATACGTATTTTCCTGTAATCCCTCCAATTGCCGTTGAGTGATACCCTCCGATTGTTCCCTTTACATACACGTTATAAATATCTGCTGAGTTTTGATATCCAATAATTCCGCCGGTAAAGCCGGTACCTTGTATTCTAGCCGTATTCCCGCTTCCTGTCGTAACCTCACAATCTACAACGGCAGAATCTGAGGCAATCCCTACAATCCCTCCTATATATATAATTTCTGCTCCATTGGAGGCATCAATTATTACATTGTCACAGATCGCATTTTCTATTACCGTATTGCTTACCTCGCCAGCAATACCGCCAGTAATTCCAGTAGTATTCAATGCAGCATTTTTCACTTTTACATTTAGGATCTTAGAATCAACTGCATATCCTACTATAGATCCTACTCTGTCGTTCCCTTTGATTTCTGTTACATCAGGAATAACAATCAGATCATGAATAAGCGAATTACTAATAGCCCCAAATAAGCCAACGTGATTATAATTAACAAATTTATTTAGCTTTAAATTTCGAATTGTGTAGCCGTTGCCGTCGAAATCACCTTGAAATGCATTTACGATCGGCCCAGCCGACTCCGAAGAGTCGCCATAGAAACCTATCGGTATCCAATCAACTCCCTGCATGTCTATATTTCCGCCCAGTGCAAAGAAGCAGCCAGAATAATCACCCGGATAATCAGCTCCGCCGGCATCGGGAATCATCATCCCCATTGCTGCAAGCTCTGAGAGTCCCATGAGCTGTTCCCGATTTTTAATTAAAAATGGCTTCTTTTCAGAACCGTCTCCCTGGGTTCCATTCAAAAATTCAAAGCTTGTTTTTCCGCTCCAGTCGTCCCAAATATCCCCCAAAGAATTTACAGCTCGTAAAGAATTAGAGAGTGTAGCCTTGTTCGCTGTATCCGCATTTGATTTTGTAGCAACCGGCGTATCTTCATTTTTTTCGGCATTTGAATTTGTGGCAATATTTCTTTGTACATTCTTAGCCATAACTGGCAGAGGTGGCATTACAGAAAATATCAGAACACCACACAGGCCGAAGGCCAATACCTTTTTCCATACTTTTTTCATATTTTTTTCCTTCCTATAGTGCCGTAATTAGTTTGAAAATATGTTCCCTTTTTCCTTCCATCAGAGATCTTCCTGCTACATATGCCTTTTCGATCTGAGTAGTAGCATACACATCCAACGGTTCATATGTGCCTTCCTCATGAAGCGCATCCATTACTTCCAGCTTCACCTCATTAATATTTTTGCAATTATCCTCTTTTTTTTGTATTAACAAGGTAATGATATAGTTGTCCATTTACTTCCTCCTCTGGATTACCTTTACTGCTGCCTAATGGCTATTACCGGCCTAATGCCGATATTATCAGTGCTGCTCACCGATACAGGATGAATACTCCCGGAAAAGTCAACAACATAGATACCAGGCCCATACTCAAAGCCATTTTCGCCCTTATATTGAGGAGTACGGAGATAATAGCCACGGGAATACGCTGAGTACTGTGTTTCCTGATTATTTTCCTCACTTCCTCCAAATCTCCATAGATACTCCCGGTATTGTATAGCCTCTTCCACAGACAAAATAAATATTTCATCTTCCAACAATTGAAACGGCTTTTCTAAAGCAATCAATTCATTTTCATTAAATTGCTCATAGCTTCCATCTCCCGTAGCTCCCTGGTAAGCAACATTTGTTCCGATTAGAGTAGCTTCTGCACCAAAGAGATCATCCGCATTGTCATTCAGCCAGGTTCTAATGTATGAGTATTTATAGTTATTGTTACTGCCAAAAGTAAGTTTCTTCACCGTTGCTGCAGAGCTATCTATATCAGAGCGAATCGTGCTATCACAGAGAAATAATGCTTTTTTTCCATAATCTTCATCAATGCACCTGAACAAATATATCTTGCCTTTAATCCTTCGGGCCTGTACATCCCCGATATTGTAATGTACTGGCTCTGGATCATTTCCCTCGATCTGCTTAAAACACACCTCGCATATACCATCATGGTTTAGGTCTGTATGGCCAGACGATGGCAATATTATCGATTCTGTACTTCCACATTTTCTACACTGCACACTGCCATAGCCCGGAGCGGTGCAGCTGCAGGGAACATAATCAGTTAATTCATAGTCATGTACACACGTTTTTTTATCATATGATCTCGTAAATCCAATACGTAGCATAGTATATTTTTGGCCCCCTATATCCAAACTCCCCATTTCTAATGACGATATATTTATAACGTCCGGAAAGGTCTGCCCGATAATAAGTGTGTTAGGAATATGGTTCAGTCCAATAATATAGATTTCATGCGGATCGGCATCCTGTACCATTGACACCATATTTTTAATTCGTTCATTACTGGCATATAGATCACCAGAAATCAATGATTGGTACTGTTCTTCTGGTATTCTATATCCAGTTATTTTCTCATCCGCCAACGCTGCAATACGCTGCCAGTCTTTTAATTTTTCCGCCGCCTCATGTTCCGGATCCTCTTCTACCTCTTTGTCACCTCGCTCGTACTCTATGTAATATTTCTGTCGGCCTGTCCCCGACACAGTAATTGCATAAGGGCTACTGACAAGTGCATAGTAATAATAACCGTCAGTACCTAATATAGTTTCCGGAAAATCAATGATAATTTCTCTTCCCTCTTCTGTTTTTCCAGTCTGAGCCTTAAAGATTTGATTATCCGGATTGTCCTGCTCTATAAAATAGATACTCCAATCGATTTTGACTGCCTCCGATGGCGAGGCCGGTGTGATTGGATCATAATAAATATTAACTGTTAGTCCATCGGTCGAAACAGAAAAACTTTCCTTCTGCCCGCCATGAATTGTATAGCCCTCAATATTAATCTGATCAATTTCGATCCGTTCATTTTCTTCTGCCTGTCCTGTAACCATATACAACATAGTGCGGTCAATAATATCCATATATCGAATTGTGTAAGTATACAATTTCTTGGCTTCGGATGGCGTTGCCGGCTCTGGCTCTGGTTTTACATCCGGTTCTGGTTTTATATCCGGTCTTGGTTCTGGCTCTGGTTCTGGATTATCCGGATGACTATTCGTACCGCCCCCTCCCCCCGATCCTCCACTACTAAAACGGCTCTGTGCGTGGCTCTGTTTAAATGTCAAAATTCCTTTTCCTTCTAAGAACTGTACAATTCCCTGTGCATCCGTCCAACGGCCAGATCCATCTACTATATATCCATCTGGCGTTACCTCACCGCTCCACATTTCCCCTTCAACATGGGAAGCATCCTTCATTTCTGTAAAGTAATAGCAATATCCATCAATCCATTGCCACCCCGTAAGCATCTTACCTTTCGTACCATTGGATATAGGATTGAAAAAGTACCATTTGTCCGCAACTTTTTGCCAACCAGTTACCATATCCCCATAAGGGCCAAAGAAATACCACTCATTTTCTATTAACCCCCAGCCTTTTACTGTCTCCTCCCCCTCTTGGTACTGCCAGGCACTGTTATTCTCAATCCAGGCTCCATAACTTGTACTCTGCGATAAGCATGATACAATCAATGCTGCTGCAAGCACTGTCCGGAGAGATCTTTTTTTCATCCTGTCTTAACCTCCTGTTTTAAATAGAAATCCATCAAAGAAAGAGCCCTATTCTGTATCCTGATATCATAATTTTTCAGCGATCGGCAAATTTGCTCGTATATATCTGTCTCTTCCGCAGCTCCATACAAAATATAATCGACTGAAAGATGAAGTGTATTTGATAACGCAACCAGCGTATCCACCGACATCCCGCAAGTTCCACGCTCAATATCGCCATAATAGCTCGGCACTCTTCCTATTTTCTCCGCGACTTCCTCTCGGGACATCCTCATTTTTTTTCGCTGCTGATATATTCTTTTGGAAACCATTTTCCAATCTATACACATTTCTACCACCTCTCCGTTACTATTTTAAAAATTATTATCATAAGCACACCAGTCATAAGCCAATCTGTAATACCTCCAGTACGAAATGGAGATAAGCTGATTCTACGCCGACTAAATGGGTAGAGAAGCGCAAGCCCGCCGGCTGTAAATAGATCCTGCAATAAATGCCCCCCATATCCAGCCACAAAGCTGATCCCCTGTAAATTGGAATTAAGTAAGTAATATAGAATAGCTAATAAAAATGGTGAATGTATTAAATAACGATGGCCACAAAGGAAATGAATAATAAAGGATATTACAGGATATCTTCTTCCTATCTTGCTACGTGGCTCATCAATATCTGGAAGTAAAATTGCCGTTGTTGTAATACCAAAGATTACCGCCGACTCAACCACTTTTGGCCGGGCCACATATACCACCATGGCCCCAATAAAAACGCCCATTGCCATATGCGCTGATCCGCTCATCTTACCGCCTTGCCCCAGCAGTAATTCCCTCCGTCACTGTCGCCCATTCGTTTGCCAGTGACTCATCCGCTTTCTCAATACGATAGATTCCTTTATATAGGGATCCCAGCTCGGCATAATTTGAAACATTATTTTTGTGCATCCCTGTTAGATCTGAAATTTCCGCGGACGTGAAAAGCCCCTGTAACTCTCCTTCCCTATAAAGATTCCATATTTTTTTCGCTTTTTTCATAAGATTTAACTCCTTTAAATCTATCTGCGGGGTTATACTGAATTTTTGTGACATACTCCCACCACTTTGAGAAAATCATTCACTAGATGATTTTCTCTTGAAGTGGGGGCTTCCTGCTCAAGCCGGGTAATCCCGACAGTATCAACAAGCTACCCCCGTGTGTCCCACGGTTCATATATTTTTTCACGCTATGCCTAAGATCCTTATCCCCTCCTGCCTTATGTTTATTGCTGCATTCTGGTCTCTGTCCATAATGTTCCCGCACTCGCATATATACACTCGTTCTGACAGGGCAAGTTCCTCTTTTTTCTTTCCACACACACAACACGTCTTGCTTGACGGAAACCACTTGTCTACTTTTACAAGCTGTTTTCCTGCCTCTGTCAGCTTGTACTGCAGAAACCGGATAAACATCCCCCAGCCATTATCATGAACAGATTTTCCAAACCGTAATGCCATAGACATATCGTTCATATTAAGATTTTCCACCACAACTGCATCGTAAGCATTGGTTATCTGCCGGCTCTGCTTGTGGAGAAAATCTTTTCTCTGGTTCGATATTTTTTTGTGGAGTTTGGCAACTGTTTTTCGTTGTCTGGCCTGATTATTACTTCCCTTTTCACATTTAGACAGCTTTCTTTGCTCCCTCGCCAGTTTTTCCTGTGCCTTACGGTAAAATCCCGGATATTCAGGTATCCGGCCCTGGTCATCGACATATAACTCTTTCATGGAAAAATCCAGGCCTGTTACTTTTTCTATCTTTTGCTGCGTGGCCGTTTCTTCGTATGCAAACAAAACAGAAATATAATACTTTCCATCCGGGTCCTGTGATACCGTACAGGATTTCAGCCTGTAATCTTCAGGGATATCCCTGTGCTGTTTTATTCTCACCCATTTAAGTTTTGGCAGTTTGATTTTGTTGTCTGCTATTTCTATATTTCCGTTCACGTAATTTGTTGTGTAGGAATTCCTGTCCTTGTGTCTGCTTTTGAATCCCGGAAATCCCACTTTGCCTTTTCCGTTCCAGAAATTTTTATAGGCTTTCTCCAAGGACAGCTGTTCATTGGCAAGTGCCAGACTGTCCACTTCACAGAGAAAAGGATATTCTTTCTTGTACTTTGCGGGAGTTGTCCTTAAGGATCTGCCTGTCGTTTCATAGTAGTCTTTTTTGTCTGATAACATCTTATTCCAGATGAACCTGACACAGCCAAATGTTTTGACCAGCAGGATTCTCTGTTCTTTGTTTGGGTAGATTCGAAACACAAAGGCTTTGTTCATCGTTTTTCCCCCTGCGATTCTATGTATTGTTTTATTACAGAAAGCAGTGTGCCGCCTGCACTTTTACAGGCATTGATGAATTTGCTGATTCCAGATTTAGGATGTGCCCGGAAAAGCACATGCACATGGTCATGTTTCCATTCCATCAATGTGATATGATATTTAGGAGCAATATACTCAAAAATAGATTTTGCTCTTTACTCCTTGTTTTATATAAACCAATTTTTATATAAAAATATTTTTATATTTTTGTATTTTAATCGGCCTTCTTAAATTCGTAATGATATCCGTATTTTTTTTGATTGGCTGTCAGCCATTTCCCCACGGCATCATCGTAATTAAGACCTTGCATCTTAGCTCTATTAACAGCCTTTACGAACTCATTTGCACGAAACTTATGAGTTTTTACGAAAATATGATCGCCGCTAACACAGCTTGCTACGATTCCTTTTTCTGCCGAAAGCGAAGTGGATAACATATCTGACTTTGAAAATGTTCCACCACTGGGATGATTATGAAAAATCATCTCACCTCTTCCGCCCATAATAGCAACGGAATGAGCATCTCCATGAACATAATTATGGACGTAGCCATTTTCATCAACCGAAAATGCATGTTCCCTCTCAGGATCAAGGTGCATTTTACGGAAAATCTTCAATGCTGCAGCTACACTTTTTTCCTTAATTTGTGTATTGGCGCGACTATTTAGATCCCTTTTATCATTTCCGCCATTCGATGACGCGGCGTCTTGAAATTTGAAAGTAGATTGCCCTAACTCCCCACTTGCTCCACGGCCACCATCTAACGTAAGTTTCAAGTCTTCCATAGACATTTCATCAATAAATTTCCTAATAGTTTTTCCTTCAATCTCATAATCTAAGGCCGCGTCCAAATTTTTAAAGCGTATACTCTCTTCCGTATCCAGGTTGTACAACTCCCCATTACGAAACAAAATACAATTTTTAAATTTAACTCCATACCTTCGTCGAAACTCGTACCGAAATGTACTCAGCGTCATTTTTTCTCCCCGTGTAGGTAATTAAAACTTGCGTAATATTTAGCAGTATGCTACAATTAAGTGGATGGAAGGTTCCCCCCCTCCATCCACATCTCCCCATCTGGATCTAATCCAGGTGGGTTTTATATGCCTCTTCTATGCAACACATTATTTGATCTGCCTCATCAGATAACATTCTCCCCTTTTTAACAGCCAGGTCTAAAGCCTCTTTTGAACAGCAAATACTACAGATATTTAATTGATCCATGCGTGATATACCAAAAGGATCTATTCTCTCTTTCCCGCATCTCGGACATATTTTTTTCATCCTATCCCCTCCATTGTTTTATTGTTTTCTATAAAATCAGTTTTATATAATAATATTTTTATATAAAACTATTTTTATATTTTTATATTTTTATATTTCATTTTTTTATCCGATTGTGTCGTAAAACCCCTAGCACTGGCCCCCCGGTATGCCTACCGGCCC
>ERZ773229.1231-NODE-1231-length-18297-cov-6.520173_pt1 | contig 18297 bp, 14 predicted proteins | sample MGYA00580992_ERZ773229 | MGnify/ENA primary metagenome ERZ773229 (study PRJEB29015, sample SAMEA2737795) | human gut metagenome | biome: human gut; feature: human-associated habitat; material: faeces | place: China | collected 2012 ... | reverse complement strand
TCGAACAAGACAGAAAATTTGTTCGGCTGTTATTTTTATATCCAAACAACCGTTTAAAGAAAAAAGGAATAAAAATGGCGAAGAAAAGAAAGAAATATCCGAAACTTCCGAATAACTTCGGCTCTATCCGTTACCTTGGCAAGAATCGGAGGAATTGTTTTGCAGTGCATCCGCCAGCTACACTGGACGCGACAGGGAAAGTAGTTCGACCGCCGGCGATCTGCTACGTTGATGACTGGCTAAAAGGATTCACAGTTCTGACAGCATACAAAGCCGGCACATATCAGCCCGGGATGGAAAAGGACTTGCCCGTATCTCCCACTACCGATGCAGATGCCCTTGTGAGCCGCATATTGGCTGATTACGGCACGATAAAAGGAGTAGAGGGCAAACATCCAGAGATTAAGAAACTGACGTTTAAAGAGGTATATGAACAGTTCATGAAATGGAAGTTTCCTGAAGGCGCGGTCTACTCGGAGAGTTCAAAGGGAACCTACACGGGAGGGTTCAGAAATTCATCGGATTTACACGACCGAGTATTTGAAGATATAAAAGCCCCGGATATGCAGGCAGTGATTGATAAATGTCAACTCAAAAGGGCCAGTCTGGAGAATATCTTAATATTATTCAAGCAAATGTACAAGTATGCCGTTTACGCTGAGATTGTAACAGAGAACAAAGCTCAGTATGTCAAGATCAATGTCCCCGAGGATGATGAACACGGAACCTCGTTCACTGACGAAGAATTATCAATTTTGTGGGAACACTCTTCTAATCCAGATGTTCAGTCAATCTTAATTCTATGCTACAGTGGATGGCGAATTGGAGAGTTTCCAAAACTGGAAATTAATCTCGATCAGAAATACTTTAAAGGTGGGTCAAAGACAAGGGCCGGAAAGAGCAGGATCGTGCCGATTCATCCGTCAATATATGGCTTTGTAAAGAACGTAAAATACAGCGAATTATATACTTGGGGGCAGAATAAATACAGAAAAGAATTGTTTTATCCCACACTTGAACGGTTAGGAATTTCTGGAAGCCCAAAGCACACGCCGCACGACTGCCGACACACCTTTTCTGCACTGTGCGAAAAATATGGCGTCCGAGAAAACGACCGAAAAAGGATGCTCGGCCATTCATTTGGTGGTGACGTCACAAACGCGGTATATGGACACAGGACGTTGGAAGAGCTTCGAACAGAAATTGAAAAGATAAAAGTCCCATTTGTGACTAACTGTGACTAACCGTTCCTTTTTAAAGTGATTTTATTCAACCTAAATCAATCCATCAAAAGTCTGCAAACCTGCATAAAACAAGGTAAAATGGCGATTTTACTGATAATTTTAAATAATGAAAATACTAACCATTAGTTAAAAGTACGTTTGAGTTGATTGACTTAAAACGCCCTATTTTCAAGGGCTTTCAGCTTTTTAGAATTTCAAAATTGTGACTAACGTGTGACTAACCAGAATGTTCTTATTATTCCGAATTTGATACAATATAATGCGAAAAGCCCCAAGGAATAATTCCCAAGGGGCTTAAATTTATGCTTTTTTGATGTATTTTGCAGAAACAAATCCGAAGTATTTTCCATCAATTCTGATGTAGTACCAAGAGTTACCGTCACTTGCTTTCTGAGTGAAGTTCATAACGTCAACCTTGTTTTCTTTATTCAATGTCGGATATTTTTTGATGTTCGGATATTCTGCTCCAGCCCATGTGCGAACGTTCAGGCTGGAAGCTGTAACCTGTCCAATAAACAGTCTCTGCGTCTTATCTTGCTTTTTAGTAATTACCGTTGCTGTTGTATTTTGTGATCCATCAATCTTGAGATATTTGGTAGCAACCCAAGCAACGCCAATATTGGCAACTTTGACCTTTGTCCACATACCAGATTTCTCACCATTGATTTCAACACGATTACCTTTATTAATTTTCCCGAGAACGTATCCATTAGGCGTCTCACGAACATACAGATCGTCTACTGTAGATGTTGCTGTACCCGTTGCTTTCCATGTGGAAGTTGCTGGCTCATCAGTTCCCCAGTCAATCCAGACATATCCGTCAATTGCAGAATCGTTGATAGCGTAGAATTTGTTACGTACAGCTCCGCCATTTGCCACCACGCCGGCAGCACTGGAAGTGTTTCCCTCGTTGGTATATACGACACTACCATTGAAGCTGCGAACAGAACCAACATGGGAACCGTTACGGAATATAATCAACGCACCTACTTTTGGTGATTTATGCCATGTTCCATTGCTCTTGGCGTGATTGGTGATGCTCTTGCAGTTATAGAATCCACCGCCCATAATCTGCAATGCTCTTGTGATTCCCAGAACATTCACCAGTTTCCAGAACTGATACTCTGCGCACCATGGTTGAGCCTGGCATCCTGGCTGTCCCCAGCTGTCAACATCGCGAGCAAATTTGGTGTAATTGTTGTATCCTGCATTTTTCTGGAAATCATCAAGATAGGCATTTGTGCGTTTTTCCAGATAAGGTTTACTACCGCCATTGTTTGCATAGTAGTCACCGAGTTCGATAAATTCCTGTAATTTCGTTTTGGCCACTGCTGTTTCTCCTTTCTGAGTAGAATCTCTATAATCCTTGTAAAATACATTCATATCAACATTTCCGTTGATGCCGTCAACTTTTCCTTTGCTTGAATACTGCCAACCTACGCCGACAGATGGTCGTAATCTTTCTTGAACAGAACCATTGTCGTTGGCAGGATAACGAGCAATCCAACAGTCATACTGCTTCAGGGCATCTGACAGGACGTTATTGTACCAATCAAGATTGCAATAAATACCGACTTTGTAACCGGCTTTTTTGATTCTGGTAAGAAATGCCACTGCAATATTTTCAATGGCCTGTTTACCGAGTTTCCGCTGATTAGGCCACTCAAGGTCGTAGAACACTGGAAAGTCCAGTCCACGTCCGTTCAGTGCGGCAATCACATCTTCCGCTTCGTCAATCGCCTGTGCCAGTGTCAGGGCGTATGAATACTTGTACCCGCCGATAAGGATTCCATTGCTCTTGCATCCCTTGTAGTTGTACTCGAATGAGCTATCAATACCTGACTTCTGATGGATTCTTAAAATGGCAAACTTGTAACCGGCTTTTGCTACCTTTGCCCAGTCTGGCTTATTCTGATAAGACGATACGTCAATTCCTTTGATTTCCAACCCTATTAACTCCTTTCATGAAACATATTTATGATGATTGTATCTAACCGACTCTTGATTAACCTTTGCATAAATCATAGTTGTATCAAGCTTCTCATGCCCTAGCGTCTTCTGCAGGTCCGCAACATTCATACCTCTTTCAAGAGTAATTTTAATGAATTAAATGGAGATTTAAGATCGCTGCGTTTCGCTCCGCTACACTTAGCTGATGAGGAAGCAAGGGCGCACCCCGCTAGAATCAGACACATCGTGATAGGCCGCAGCACCATCACTGCCCACATAGCAGAAATGCGTAGAGGAATGAACCGCCCTGAGCCAGTACCATGATCTGCAAGATGAGATGAGAGAGTGGTTATGTTTGAATGCTGCTAACTGAGACTTATTTGTACCAGTGTCATTACCATTCTGAGAAGTCTGTGACCAAGCTCTTGTTCCATAAACCATCTCTTCATTCATGAGGTCAATCTGTCTTGAATACCAAGCCCAGTTGCTAGGAACACCATTAGATACAGTATTAACTAATAGATTTCTATAAGTGACAATATGTGCTTCACCAAAATCTGCCTTAATCTTTGCAAGTGCCTGATCGAGTCCAGAAGTATACATCTTGGAGCCTACATATCCACCCTCTGTAGTATTTGTGTCATTCATCACATGGTTGTACATTGGTGCATCAGGAACTACTAAGATGCTATGAGTATCTAAAGATGTGTCACCAGTTTTGTATAAATAGTCGAAATCCATAAATCTATATGTAGTTCCATTGATTACAAGGTAGTCGCCACAATACATATCTTTGAATGTGCCGTTCTTAATATTGGCAGACATTTCCGCAGTAAACTGTGTACCTAAGTTTTTGCCACGATAAATAGCATTATGAGCAGCTGCGTTATTTGCGCCAATAATAATATTTAATTCATTAATCGCTCCCAGAATTGTTTTGTCGTTCGTCTGAAGCTTCTCGAATACTTTGTCGGCAATTTTTCCAAGTACAAAGTCTGACAGCTTGCTCAGCACACTCCTTTTCATTCCTGTACCGTCATTGATCAGAAATGCGTCAGTATCAGCTAATGTACCTCTGTCGGTGTAATTCGCAGATTCCAGATTTTCCGTTTTGGTTTTCAAGGATGTTATGATATTAGCCATACTTATTGGATAGTTGAACACTGCATATCCGTCAAGCTGTTCGGAATTGATAGATATGTTTGTGGTTGGGCAATATGTTACAAGTGCTTTAAGTGCCTGCACTTCTTCCTGCGTTAAGTCAATTTCTTGTGGCCCTGCTAACAACCATTCGATTTTTCCTATAATAGATTGTGTATTATCTAACTTAGAAGAATCAACCATCCTCACCAATTTCCCACGTTCCACATCCACATAGTCACTCACATACTGCTGACCGTCGATTGTGACGTTACCGCCTGATTCTACTGGGATAGCGTTCAATGTGTATGGGATGGTAACGGTCTGTTCGTGGTAGGGTTCGAAATCATCGTAGGTGGCGGTTAGGTCAGTGGTTATCATTGGTTTGAAGAGGAGATTATTAACGGTTGTACCATTTAAAACAACTATCGCAATTTCATCAGTACCTTTTCCAATATTAGATATTATAGAACCATCACCTTTTTCTTCTGTTACGTTATTCCACGTACCGTTTGGAAGATAACTCACATAACTTCCAGCCGCTCCTGGAGATCCAACCAATTTCCGACCGCTCTTTGCAATTATCTTTCCGATTCTAAATGACGGGTTTCCTCCACTCGCAGTACCATTCAGTGTATAAGTTCCATCTCCATTATTGGTACAAGTAACACCATTCACTGTGGCAGTCTGCAATGTGGCTTTCAATAAATTCTTCCCACAAACCTTCACAGTCGGATTCACCACACTCTTAATCTCAACTGGATTCTCTGGCGTTGGTGTTCCATCCTGTGATGATTTGCCATATATCATCATATCTTGAATCTTTCCATTATCAGAATCAGTAATATGAGTTTCACCCTGATTCGATGCATAGAGCTTTGTAATTTTGTTGGATAAATCTTCCTTTAGCGAAGCAACATCATCTGTATTTTGTTTAATCTGCTGTGCCTGCTCTTCTGTAGCTCCAGGCTGTACGGGGTTCTCTTTGAGATATTTATTTACTGCATTTTCTATCTCTTCTGGAGTCAGTCCGCTAATGCCTTTTCGACATAAATCGTATAAATATTTCTCTACCCGTGTAATTGGATCCGGGACATTTCCGGTATAACTCCCAGTTAATTTAGCAAGATATTTCTCTTTTCTTGTTATCGGATTATCTGCCATAGTTACTCCTTTCTGAATGAACTTTACATTCTGAGACTGTCTATTTTAATTATATCACGTAGACGATTTATAACTCTATACCAATCAACTAATAGTACGGTCAGGACTGGGATTTTGAGGTTATTTGGGCGAATAAGGGCTTATTTGAGTTTTTCGGGAAAATGTGCTCTTATTTGCGATTTTGGGGTTCTTATTTGATGAAATTAGTGTTTGAATAAGCAAAAAAGCCACGGAGTTTAGTTCACTTCAACTTGCCCCATCTCTCCCAACTCTGAGTTATTCAAGGGCGAAAATTCAATAATTACAATGTAATAATATCGAGATATAATCCTGATTGAGTTGTGTTGCTATCCCTTTTATTTATTATCAATTTACCTTTGTGTGATGTGAGAAGAACAACCGTATATTTACTATCAAGGCTATGCAATAATTTTGGAGCTGCCTTACCATTTTGAAAGTCGATTTTCACAATTTCTCTTGACCAAACAGAGGCATACATTTTATTTTTCACAAATGCGATATCGTTTATTTCTCCATTGCGCCAAGCTTCTCCATGGTATTCGACACTAGATGTATCAAATATTGCATCTGAAAATTTCAATGTTTCTTTATCTAGTTTATAAAGTTTCACCCGGTTAGTATTTGTAAAATATAAGTCCGTCCCATCAGTTCCGCAATAATTGTAATCTGCGCTTGTAACACGTGTTACATTTCCTGCTGAAACTTGATACAATGAACGTATTTTATTCTTAGTTGCAATTATAAAAGTTTTCCCATTAATTACAAAAGAATCGGATATATCTCCCTGAGAAATAGATATGTTTCCAGTGTTTACAGATATGTTGTATACCGAGCCTCCGCTTCCGTTTCGGTACGTATACATTTTCATACCTTGGGAAACACCAGTTAAACTTCCTTTCAAAAAGTCTACGATGCAATAAAATGTATCATTTATTACAAAGAACCCCCGCACCAATGTATAATATTTTTGACTATTGGATATTTTCGTAGAATTACTATATTGTGCAATTACATTTCCACTTTCGTCTATTTTGTAAAAACGCGATATAGTGTTGTCTTTGTCTCCGTTCGAGCGATCAACTTTAATCGCATAAAAATAGTTGCCGCAACTTATTACGCGTGTGCTACTATAGTAATTTCCGTTTGTTAATATTTTATTCACATAAGGCGAAGTCTCTTGAAAAAAACCAATTACCTGTCCCTCAGATGAGGTTTGACTTTTTAAGACCGACAGCATATTTATCCCATTTGCCGAAATGCATTTTTGGTTTGCTACATATCCCCTTAAATTTTCTAAAATACTAAATCCACTTTTCTTCCAAAGCAATACATTTCCACCCCATATCTCACTTGTTTCTTTACCTTTGACAGGAAACCCAGTGATTTCCTGCCTATTCAAAAACGCCTTATATATCATCCTATCAGCCCTCCTCGAATGTGAAATATAATGTATCTGTCCGGTCAGTTCCTGCGGCTACAAGAGCGTCATAATCGGCTTTTTTTATTCGCTTTACACACCTTAACTGTGCCTTTTTTAGTTCAGTTGAAGAACTTCCAGAACCGTCCGTAAAATCATCAATCGTTGCAATTCCAGATTCCGTTCCGTCCGTAAATTCTGCGTAACTAATAGTCGGCATTTCAGACCTTGTTCTGTTGATTGTGGATGTGATCTCAGGCGTGTTCTTGCCTAACTGCTGATTGTTTCCATTGTACGGTGAATTATTGGCAGTGTATGTGTCAATAAGCCCTGTAATGCCTAATTTCAGCGTCCTACTCATGATATAGCTGTGAATTACCCACTGTATTGTAGAACCGTCCTCTGAAAGCTTGGAATGAGTCATTTCCACGGTTTGACCAACCATGTTAAACGGATTCCCTTGTACTTCCACGGAATATCCCTGTGCCCGATAATACTGCTTTTTGATAATGTCCTCTGCGACAGTTCCATAACAGATTGCATACTTCGGCTTTATTCGGGTGTAGTCCCCGTACTCATTCGCATCGTAGGCGTAATTCAACCAGTCTTGATTCCCTACAAAAAAGCTGTTGCGGTTATAGAATACATTTCTTTCGTATGCGTCCTGTGCAGTCGGTTCACCAGACGTAAATACTTCACCGGATGGGTCTGGGTCGGTGTAAACATAGTTGAAAAACCACACTCTTCCCTCGGTTGCTTTGAAACTTTTAAATCTGTCAAGATGCACTGCCGATTCGAAAAAATCAAATGTTTCAACACCGGATACGGTAGTTCCACGATGCTTACAGTTCTTTTTGAGTTTCTTATACTCAAATTTTCCATCACGATTCATCCATCCAAAAACATTGTTTTGCAGACATAAATCTTCCAATATATTTGCCACATTCATTTCAGAAGAGTTGGCGGTATTGGGTACATATGCGCTGTCATATTTGAGTTTTACATCGACTTGTTCAACGCCAAGATACTTAAATAAAGCATCTCTAAACTGCTTCTGTGTGAACACCATTTGCTTGTCTTTTGTGTTGTTTTTATACCACCATGCAATGTCAGTATTGCGTAATTTGTACAGATAATCGTATGCCACAACGGTACGAACAAATGAGCTTGCATCACGCTCTCCTGTTGCAATTTCGCCTGTAAAAATCTTGATTTCTGTGCCTTTGCATTCAAGATAAACCTCGATTTTTCCAGACGGATAAGTGGTTTCATCTGTCCCGACAAACTGCGGATGATAACATTTAAACGTGATTTGATTCGATATGCAGCCGCCAAAAATGAAGTATGCTTTATTGCATAACGACTCATGTAATGACAAGGAATTGGACTGGATATGTTCATTTGTTAAGTCCTCAAATTCACCATTTATCCAATGCACTTTTACGTTGATTGGGTCGGTGTTATCTTCAAATGGATTCTTTCCATCCTTGGTTACTTTGATTTCAAATTCATCATACCCAATAAACGTTTCTATGCCGTCAATTTCAGTTTGATAAGATACTGTGATGGTTTTTGTTCCGGCTTTAGAACTGTCAAAACCAGAAACAGTGTAATCTGTGATTTCTTTCTCTGTTCCGTCTTGCCTAACCACAACTACAACTAATCCGGTTGAATCAAACGATTCTCCGATTTTATAATAAATTTTGATTGGATAATGAGAAATTCTGATTCCGGAAGCGTCCGCAACCACTTCGACAGTAAACGTTGCTGTAAAATCTTGATATGTAACCGTAATAGTCTTTTCACCTGTTTCAGTGCTATCCAAATCCGACACTGTATATCCGTCTGCCAGCACTTCTTTCGAGTCATCCGTCCAGACTGTTGAAACAACTAATCCTGTCGTATCTAAAGGCTCATTCTTGCGGTATTCCAATTTATTTGGAAGAGTTGTAATCTCTATCTTTGATATTGCAATAACATCAATATCAAACGTAGCAGTTTGCTCATCGTAAGTGATTGTTACGGTTTTTGTCCCTGCGCTTGACATGTCTGGATAGGAAATCGTATAGTCTGAAATTTCTGCTGATGTTCCATTATTGTATGTAGCTTTTACAGCTAATCCAGAGCCATTAAAGTATTCATCTTTTTTATATTTAAGCTTTGATGGTAACGAAATTATTTCGATTTTCGTTGCCTTAATAAGCCAGTCTACAGTTGCATTTGTAGCCGCCCATGGCGAACCAGAAATAGAGTCTTTTACTTTATTAATTCTGATATTAACACCGCTTGTGCCAGAAAATCCGCCGCCTCCAATTGTTTTAACATTCTTACCAATATATACGGTTTTTAGTTTTGGGCATCCATTAAATATAACATTTTCAAGTTCTTCCGTTAACGAATCGTCTGGAATTGTAAATGCTTCAAATCCACAACCGGAAAAGCAATTGTTTGGGATTTTCTTTATATTTTTGGATAATGTGATCGAAGTTAGAGAAGAACAGCCGGAAAATGCCGATTCCCCTAATGCTTCAATGCTGTCTGGAAGAATTACGTTATTAAGCGATGAACAGCCGGAAAAGCAATTTTCGGGAATAGATGCAATTCCGTCACCCATAGAAACACTTGCCATTTTCGTACATCTTTGAAACTGACCGCCTCTGTTCCATTTTACGCTTCCGTCTAAAATTACATTTTCGATATTGGTATATCCAGAAAACGCGCCGGCATTTATAGTTCCGCCGCGGATGGTCATATTTTTCGCTGACATTCCGCCTATTCCACTTCCACCTTGCGTGAAACCAACATTTTCACCTCCCATTACAAGACTTTCAAGCACGGAATTATAAAAGCTAAACGTCATGTTTGTAAGTGTTGATGGAAGAACTAAATTTTTGACAAGCGGACAGTCATTAAAAGCTTGTCCTTTTATTGTTTCGAGTCCCTCATGGAAAGTTATTTCTTGTAAATTCGAGAGTCCGCAAAAAGAAGAACTTCCAATTGTTTTTAATGATTCTGGAAAATTAAGTGTTGTTATTATACTATTGTCGGTAAAATTACCATTTCCGATCTCGATCAATGTGTTTGAGAGCGAAATGCTTTCGAGAATATTGACTTTATAAAATAAGTCATCTGGTATTTTTGTGATTCCGTTCCCAATATTTAATATTTTTATTTTTTGGTTTAAGCTAGACGGTACATTTTCAAGCCTATAATATGGTAAAAATTCCCCGGTTCCTGTTATATCCATAATCCCTGTATCGAGATTAAATGAAATTGTCACATCCTCTAAATTGGGAGTTCCTGCCTGCGCATTATATGAATCCAATACATTGACTAAAACTTCCGTAGTAACTCCGAAATAATCTACGATAGCGTTTTTTTGTCCTGCAGTAGATGTGTCCACTTGTGTGACTGTATATCCGCTATTTATGTGAGAATCTGTAATTCCATCACTATATGTCGCATTAATATAAGAAACGCTAACGTTGCTTGTGTCACCAATGAAATACGCAGTTCCGGAATATCCTTGTGCCTGTATGCTTACAGGAACCATAATCGTTATATCAAAAGAGGAAGTCATTCCGTTATATGATACTGTAATTGTTTTGCTTCCTGGCGAACTACTATCAAAACCAGAGTATATCAATTGATCAGAATTTAATGTAACTGTATTTCCATCACTTGTGCTGGCGGATACTGATATTCCAGATGGATTAAACTCTCCGTTGATGTGGTACTCTGTTTTCGAGGGTAAAGTAGTTATTGAGATTCCCGTCAATGACTCTGTTAAAACCGTAACTTCAAACGTAGCCGAAGCATCCCCAGAAGTTACAGTTATTGTTTTGGTTCCTGGGGAACTACTGTCATATCCAGATAATTCATAATCGGTGACGTTGACTGTTTCTCCTGTAGTTAAGGTTCCTGTTATTTCAAGCCCGGTGCTATCAAATAATTCATTCTGATAATATGTAGTCCTATTTGGCATTTTTGAAACAGTTATGCTAGCAATTGTCAAATCAGAATATTTTTCATAAGAAATCTTTTGAGATACGCCTGCATTTTTGACTAGAATTGAAATTGGCACTGTGGATGATACAGAAATATTCAGATTAGTTGTGTTATTTCCGTCAGTAATTGATGATGTGCCAGTGTATGAACTGCTTGTAGGTCTCTGAACGACATTGATAAATAATGTCTGTCCCTCTATCAAGAATACTTCGTATTTCAGCGCATATGATGAAGATGTACTTGAATAATATACATATCCCTCAACCCTGATTTTGAGGAATCTTTTTCCTGATGTGAGTGTCCCCTCTTGACGGTAAACATAATAAATCGCACCATCCCTACGCCAGATTTTGAGTTGTTCGGCGTTTTGCCCGAATCCGATGAAATTATTCCCAGAAACATATATGGTACTGGCGGTCTTTCCTGCATAGGTAAACCAGTCAACGCCCGTGACACTAACTACATCATCATCGTGCTTCGTGTTGCTGACAATAGCAGTCATCCCGGTCGTTGTATTCAATAAACTGTCAAAAGATACTGTATCTGCCATAATCATCCTCCCGTCTATAAAAATAAAAGAGCACATGAGCTGTGACACCCATGCACTCTGGTTGTTAGTATTCGATCAGTGCAATTCGGATGCTTGAATAAAACACCATCCCTCTTTTTTTATCAATTTCATTGATTGTAAAGTCAATATTTGGAACATATATTTTTGCATTCGTATACGTATTTGTTTCGTCATTCCAGTAGGTGATATTTGCTTTACGCTCTTGTTTATTGATAATTGAGGAATTCATTACATTTTGAATTTTTATTTTTTCTTCTAGGGTTAAATCGTCAACTGTTTCAAATTCTATTTTTGTACGATAATGTGGAAGCGTGTCCCTGTGCAAATATCCTTTTGTATCTGTCCACGGATCACTTTCAAGTCTTTGATTCGGCGTGCTTTTCCATGTTGCTCTTTTGATAAATTCATGTGGAAATTCTTGAGTCCCGAATTTTAATAGCCATCCCTGAAAATTCCCTGAACTAAATTCGCTCATGTGCTCACCTACCCTTCAAAGATTCCGAAGCCTGTCCGGTTCCTGTATTGTCCGTTCTGATCGCGAAGCCATCGGATAAACTCATGCCCATCAATGTTAAGCGTGATGTACTGGGGAGAACTTCCGCCATTGTTTCCGGATTCTCTCAGAGCGTCCATCATTGCCTGTTTCATCGTTGATAGTGGAGATACAACTTCTGTCTCACGCTTATTATCACCAAGGATTGCTGCAAATTCTCCGGCGTTTCGTGGCACAACTGTACCTTTTGCCAGATATGGAATCTGTGGTGCTGTCATGGTCGGGATCGTAAATCCCCAGGTACTTCCTCCAATCTTAGGCACCCAGTTCGGAACCTTTATCTTCAAATGGTTTAAAACTCCAATAGCTGTATTGACACCTGAGATAATCCCACGAATCATTCCATTAATCAGTGCAATAACCCCATTGATAGGCACTTTCGCAATTCCTACCAGCGCCTCGAACACGCCTTTGAAGATATTCTTTACACCTTCCCACGCACGTTTCCAGTCGCCTGTAAATACACCAACAATAAAATCAATCACGCCGCCAAGGGCTTTTAGTATTCCAGCAACTACTTCACTTACTGAAGCAAACAATTCCAGAAATACATTACCAATAATACTAAGAGCACTTGCTATTTGTGGAGCCACATTACCAATAATGAACTTAACAAGAGGCACTAATACGCTTTCCCATAACAGTTTCAGCACATCTACAATCTTTCCAATCAATTCGATTGCATTATGTATAGCATCGCCTACCGGTCCTGCCATGACCTCACTAATCTTAGCCGCCAGTTGGTCTAATACAGGCACTATATAACTGTTGTAGGCATTCAAAAATACTGTGAGTATTTCAGATAGCCCGTTAGCAAGAGAATCGAAGAAAGGCTTGATATGAGCATCATACATGGCAATAAGCTCATCCATAGCAATCTGCCACGCATCTGTGATAGCTGTAATTACTGTTTCTATTGGCCGTAATGTATTCTCAATAGTCTGCTTAATCAGTTCGGCATTCTCCTGTAATGGAACCAGGAGCAGGTTGATAGAATCTCTAAGTATCTGGCCTGTCAATGTCATTGCTGTCATGACGGTATCTGATATGATCTGTATCGCACTTCCTATGATATTCTGAGCGGTCTGTCCACCAAATACAGAGAATATATCTGCAAAAACTGCCGATAAATCGCCTATTTCATCTGCGATTTCTCCAGAAACATCGAACATCTTGATAATAAATTTCTTGATTCGTTCAACGTTCTTCGACAGGTAAGATTCCATTCCCCCAACAAGTGCAGTTGCCAGAGCAAGTCCAACCTTTGCTATTGCACCGGTTATCTTTCCAAGATTCTTAACTACCTTTTTTGCAAATTCCAAAGCAGCTTTCTTAACATCAGGATCCGTAAAGATATCGATCAGATACTTCTTGATATTCCCAAGGTCACCGATTAGCTCATTCAGCATCGGCTTGTAGTCTCCAAGTCCCTCAAAGAACCCGCCCTTGAAGATATCTCCAAGTTCTTTTAGCTTTTTCGCCAGTTTTCCTACTGCGCTGGTTGCCTTGTCTGCTTCGTCTGACACATCGGCAAGCTTTCCGTAGTCCACGTTGCCAATATCCCCGATTCCTGTATCTGCTATAGCCGGAGTTTTTGTTGAGCTGGGAGTATCTGAGCTATTCTTGCCTATAACATTCAACTCATCAAACGATGCAATGTTCTTCTTCAGTGCCTTATTCTGCTTTTTCAGTGCTCCTGTGCTGTCCTGCGTGGAATCCGCTACATTTTGTGTGGCATCAGCCAGACTGTCGGCTCCATCCGCAGCGTTGCTATAAGCGTCTTCTGTGGATGACAGGTCCGTTCCGGTAAGTCCCGCTCCACTGGCTCCCGTCTGCCCGGATGATTTGTTTCCGGTTATCAGTTCCGTAAAGGACTTAAAGGCATTTGCAACCGTAGCAAGTTTAGCCAGCAAGATATTGATCACTTTTATGACCGGAGTAAAGACGTTAATCAATCCTTGCCCGACTGTAGCTTTCAGGGACTGGATTTGTAACTGCATCACCCTGACCTGATTCGCCCAGGACCCAGACGTTCGAGCAAAATCTCCGGAAGCAGCCGACAACTGACTTGTTACAAAATTCAGTCGAAGCGCAACTTTCTCCTGTTCGGTCATGGCGGATGTGGTTTTGCCGTAGCCATTAGCTAGTGCGTACTGGTCGAGGGCTGACTGGGTCATTACCACGCCGAGGTCCTTGAGTGTTTCCGTTTCACCCGTAAACACTGATTTCAGTTTGATATAGGCCAAGTCCTGGCTGATATTGTAAAATGATGCTACATCACCAGTCAGCTGCGTTAGAGCCGTTGACATATCGTAAGCCTGCGATTCTGAGAATCCGAACGACTTAGACATTGCTCCGAACGTGCCGACATACTGTTTTGCCATTGTTTCAGATAATCCGGCTGAGGTCATGGCGTTCTTCGCAAATTCATTAACCTTATCCGACATGGTGGTAAATGTAACATCGACCACGTTCTGAACTTCTGCGAGGTCGGAACCAAGTTCCACGCACTCTTTTCCGAACTGCACTAACTTGCCAACTGCAAAAGCCCCACCAATCAACAGGCCAATTTTTTTTACAGCACTTCCAAGGCCGTTAAATGACTGTTTTATAGCTGATACGCCGTTCTGCACACCTGATGTGTCCATTCTGGTATCAATAATGACTGAGCCATCAGCAGCCATGCGTCCACCTCCTAACTATTTGAGGTTCAACATCTCATTCAGCTTATCTTTATAAGCTTGCTCTTCTTCGCTGAGACGTGTTTTTATATCAATAATGTTCTTGTTATCGTGATAGAATTTCTTTTCCCATTTATCCAGGCGTTCTCCGTGAGCTTTCTTTGAACGGATTCCAAGGACGGTGCTGAACAGACTCTCTCCTACTTCCATGAAATAACTGAAGAATGTCCACCAGTGCATATAGTGAGTTGCTCTAACCTCGGTTCCGGCTATTTTGTTGACTGCCGGGATAATCATATCTCCATCCTGTTCCCAGTCCATTAAACGTGGTTTAGGCTTATTCGGACTATCGTCAACTTGACCACAATCAATAAACTCACAAGCTTTCTGACAAGCTTCTGTAAGATGTTCTGGAGGGATACTTTGCCAGTCCTCAAATAGAATCTGTAACATAACAACAGCTTTCGCCTGCTCATCCAGTTCCGGGTCGTTCATAGCAATGAGAATGTCAATGATTGCTCGGAAATCCGTCCTGATAGAAAAATCCACCCCACTAATGTTGAGTGAGGTGGGAAGTTCATAGGCGGTCATTTTGTATACTTCTCCGTGTACCTATTGACCACTTCCTGCATTTTTTTCTTTCTCTTTTCAATTTCCGGAGCAAGTGCTTCATTGATTTTGTCCAGAACAATATAGGCGAACACCTGACCATTTCCAAACACAGTTGTTGCGGTAATTGGTTCTTTGAATAAATCCTTAGATGCTTCGTATCCGAGCATATAATTGATTTTGTCCTCAATCTGCTTATTAATCTCCGCCATCTCTTTACTGGAAGAAACATTTTTAACAGATTCCTGAGCCTGTTCAAAGAAAGTTTCCAATTCTTCCGCTCTTGCTGCAACGTTAATGTCGGTAGGATTCAGCTTAAATGAAGAAAATACTTCTCCCTGCTTGTTTGTGAATGTAAAAAGAAGGAATTCATCATCAATATTTGTGTTAATTGTTTTTGCCATTTTCTACGCCCTCCTAAAAATTATTCGCTGTCAGCTGTGAATGAGCCGGAAGTAATGTCAAATTTACCTTTGACGCGCTCTCCAACGTAATTAACTGTGAACGGAATCTGATAACCAGATGTGTCACCGCCGTAGCTTGTTGGAACAACGTAGCAATCCTGCTGGTATGCTTCATACTTGCCTGCTGTGGCTTCTGTCCAAAGATGAACCTCAACTGCTTTTGTTTTGAGGTTGTCGTCTTTGAGACGTCCATCTACAATCTTCTGTAATGCTGTAAACAGATCAGAAGTAGTGTCTGCATAGAACGGATCAGCGTCAGAAGAAACTTCGTAGCCGTTGTGTTTGAATGTGGATTCTCCGAGAATGTTCTTAGATGTTTCAGTGTCTGGATTGAGTTCGACATTGTACTCTTCCAGATCCTTTCCAAGACGTTCAAACTTTGGTGTCAGTCCTCCACAAAGAGAACCGGCATCAATGTAATGAGCCATATATTTACGGTCAATTTTTCCTGTTACTGGCATAGAATTGTCCTTTCTGCCTATACTTTTAAAAGGCTGTGTAGGTTAGCGGCTATCTCTAATTAATAGCCGGTTGTTACGTTATATTACTTCATAAGTGTTTTCGTAGCGTACCGATAATGGCAATAACCAGTCCTGTACGCCACTCTCCTGTGGCTCTAAACCATAGGAATTATCACGGGTTATACGTTTTATCACTCGCCCCTGTGAAAGCTCTGGAAACGCATTTAAACGTGTCTCAGAGCCATTTATAACAACTGGTTCCCGGCATATCCATTTACCGAGACTGTCCAGAAACTTCTGAACAGATAACTTCTGCCGTTCTTTGTCGGATGCCGTTCGATACACCACATAAAATGGATACTGGCATACCTGATGCATTACTCCGCATACATCTTCCTTTTCTGAATAGATCAAAGCTCCGTTGTCTGCTGAGAAAGCGATTCCGGAATCTTTGCTGAGTTCTTCAAATTTGATTGTTTCATTTTCGTATAGCCCTGGATACTGATTTAGAAGTGCTTTCATGGCATCTGTCAGAATCTCATATCCGGTTGCATCTTTGCCGATTGGCTTATCTGCCATGCCGTCCACCTCCTGCCTGTGCTTTTACCTTGCGAAGCCATGTGCCTCCGTATTGTCGCTTAGCAGCATCGAACCACTTTGCCTGTGCTCGTGGATGAGCCTGTTTGGTGTATTCAAGATTTTCCTTTGCGGCTGTCTGACCAGAAAACTGACTGACGAGGACTTTCTTTGCATACTGCCGAGCGTAAGGGCTTCCAGTCAGCTCGTCCACCATCGTTTTTCCCATATAGAGGAATCTGCCATAAGGTTCTGCCGCCGCACAAACAAAGCCTGTGCCTTGCATAGAGGAACTTCTTGCCCTTGTCTTATCGATAAAGTCTCCTGAAATCATCGGCATAAACGGAACCATACTATCCATAACCATTCCATCAAGGAGATACTGAGCTTCTTGGTATTGCCTGGAAAATCTGCTCATGTTCAGTTTAATCTTCATATCTCCGTCGACTACAGAGAATCCTTTGAAATGATGAATCTTGCTCATATTACTTACCTAGAATTTCGAAATGCGGAATCAGTGTATATGGACCGCCTACACTGGTAATCTTGAACACGTTATCCTTATTCTCATTCATGTACTGATAGAATCCATTTCGGTAATCACTGTCAGTTATTGTTCCACCAGTCCACTCACCCTCACAGAAGAACGATTCATCTGAGAATGTGATAGTATCTTCCAGAGCGTTGTTAATCTGCCTTTTCCACTCTTTAACTGGCACCCATGGAAGAATCTTGCCGTCTTTATCAGTAATGGTTATATCGCCGTTCTGGACGGTATAGCGGATGTGTAACTGTGCGTTGTCAGTTGCGTCTGGTCCGTACTTTTTAAGGATTGCTCCCTTGTCCGTAATGAGGTCAACACCAGATAAAACATGAGGATACCAGTACGCATCTCCTGTCGTGGCTGATTCATAATAATCAAAAATCGTCACAGTTTTGCTATACATGATACCCTCTCCTTAATTATTCTTTCTGCACTGTCTGCTTAATAACCTGATTCACACCAGTAGCCGATAATCCGTTAAACATACCGACTGCAACTGCTGTAATATAATCCGTTGCCGGGAAGTCTGGAATAACTCCCATCCCGACTGCTCCGAGAATTCCACCAATAACCGCCATGATTACCGGAATCCATTCATCAGAGATTCTTTTTGATGCTTTGCATCCCATTCCTATGATGTAGCATATCATAACGATTGCGATACATGAGCCTAATGTTGAGATGTCCATAATCATTTGCCTTTCATTGTTTTGCCACAATCTGTACATTTCCAGATGTGCATTGTTGTGTATCTATTTTCCCCGATTCCTACCAGTAATGTATTAACCGGAATTTGATGTTTATGCTTACAATAAAATCTCTTTAAGATATTAGTCATTTTCACACTCCTGCATACAATACTGGTATTCCATCATCCGTCCTTACTCCCATCAG
>ERZ773229.1219-NODE-1219-length-18443-cov-12.196161_pt1 | contig 18443 bp, 18 predicted proteins | sample MGYA00580992_ERZ773229 | MGnify/ENA primary metagenome ERZ773229 (study PRJEB29015, sample SAMEA2737795) | human gut metagenome | biome: human gut; feature: human-associated habitat; material: faeces | place: China | collected 2012 ... | reverse complement strand
TCCATGGTCTGGTACGTGACTCCCAGGGACGTAAGATGAGTAAGTCTCTTGGAAACGGTATCGATCCTCTGGAAGTTATTGATAAATACGGCGCAGATGCTCTTCGTCTTACTCTGATGACAGGTAATGCACCTGGAAATGATATGCGTTTCTACTGGGAAAAGGTAGAAGCAAGCCGTAACTTCGCAAACAAGATCTGGAATGCTTCCCGTTTCATCATGATGAACCTGGAAGGCAAGACAGTGACAGAGCCGGAGAACTTAAATGATCTCTGTGCAGAGGATAAATGGATTCTGTCTCACTTAAATACAGTGATCCGCGAAGCTACAGAGAACATGGAAAAATATGAACTTGGTATTGCAGTACAGAAGGTTTATGACTTCCTGTGGGATGAACTCTGCGACTGGTATATTGAGATGGCTAAAGTTCGTCTGTGGAAGGCAGAGGAAGATCCGAAGGCAGCAAATGATGCACTCTGGACATTAAGAACAGCGCTGACAGAAGGCCTGAAGCTTCTTCATCCGTATATGCCGTTTATCACAGAGGAAATCTACTGCACACTTCTTCCTGAAGAAGAGTCTATTATGATCTCCGAATGGCCTGTATACAGAGAAGAGAGAAACTTCCCGGATGCTGAGAAAGCAATCGAGGGCTTCAAAGAGGTTGTAAGAGGTATCCGTAATACCAGAACAGAGATGAATGTTCCGAATAACCGCAAGACAAGCCTGCATATTGTGGCAAAGGATGCTGAAACAGCAGTAATGTATGAGAACAGCAAGAAATCCTTTGTAAATCTTGCATTTGCAAAAGAGATTCTGGTACAGACAGACAAGAACGGAATCAGTGAAGATGCAGTTTCAGTAGTTGTTTCCAATGCGGTTGTATATATGCCGTTGGAAGACCTGATTGACAAAGATAAAGAGATTGAACGTCTTACAAAAGAAACAGAACGTCTCACAAAAGAGATCGCAAGATGTGAAGGTATGCTGAATAATCCGAACTTCGTAAACAAGGCACCTGCTGCCAAGGTGGATGCGGAGAAAGACAAACTTGCGAAATATAAAGAAATGATGGATAAGGTTAAAGGACAGTTAGAGCAGCTTAAGAAATAAGGGAGTGTTTAGATGAAATTGTATAAGATTTGTAACAAAATCTCCCTTTTACTCCATGTACTTGCCAGCGCAGCGGGATATTTTGTTATGGAGGCAATCTGCCGTCACTCGTTTATAGAAGCCTGGAATTATATGACACAGAGACCTCTGGTTTTTGCATATAATGCGGCATTCATTTTTACCTCGTCACTAATTGTTTATCTGTTTCACAGGAGAGTGTTCTGGAGAATCCTTGTGACATTGTTTTGGCTGATACTGGCCATTATCAATGGTGTTCTCCTGCTCAACCGTGTTACACCGTTTACAGGACCGGATTTGCATCTGATCACAGATGCATTAAAGATTGCCAATAAATACCTGCCTGCTGCAGGTGTTGTGGCAGTCTGCATCCTGTTTGGGATTCTTGTTATCTTACTGTTGATTCTGCTTATTAAAGGACCGAAGTATCAGAACAAGATTAAATACCGCTATAATATTCCTCTGATTCTGCTGGCAGTTGCTCTTTTTGCAGGATGTACACAGCTGGCACTGGAGAAGAGGGTACTTTCCAATTACTTTGGAAATATTGCTTTTGCATATGAGGATTATGGATATCCTTACTGTCTGGCAACTACGATTTTTAATACGGGAATCAGCTGTCCGAGAGATTATTCTGAGAAAGAGATTAAACGGATTGAGAAAACAGAGAAGAACCTGCCGGAGTCAAAAGAGGAAAATCATCCGAATATTCTGTTTTTGCAGCTGGAATCATTCTTTGATCCCACATTGGTAAACTATCTGAATATTTCGGAAGATCCTATCCCTACGTTCAGAAAGCTGATGGAGGAATATTCCTCCGGATATTATAAGGTTCCCTCTGTAGGTGCAGGTACTGCAAATACAGAGTTTGAATCCATTACAGGAATGAGTATGCATTATTTCGGACCCGGGGAATATCCTTATAAGAGTATTCTGAGAGAGACTACCTGTGAGAGTGCACCTTATGTACTGAAGAATCTGGGCTATACCACCCATGCGGTTCATAATAATGAGGCAAACTTCTATGGAAGAAGATCTATTTTCCCGAATCTCGGATTTGATACTTTTACTTCTGAAGAGTACATGGCAAGAGAGAACGAGAAGAATCCAAATGGCTGGGTAAAGGATGAGGTTCTGACAGATGAAATCCTGAAATGTTTGGATTCTACTGAGGGGCCGGATTATGTATATACTATTTCCGTACAGGGACATGGTGCATATCCGGATGAGCAGATTCTGGAGGATCCTGAGATCACAGTTTCCGGTGCGCCGACTGAGGAAGAGAACAATAAATGGGAATATTACGTAAATGAGATCCATGAGATGGATAATTTTGTCAAAGAGCTGACAGACAAGCTTGCAGATTATCCTGAGGATGTGGTCCTTGTTATGTACGGTGATCACCTTCCGACTATGGGACTGACTGTGGAGGACCTGAAGAACAAGTATCTGTTCCAGACAGAGTATGTGATGTGGGATAACTTCGGACTTAAGAAAAAGAATGAAAATCTTGCAGCATACCAGATGGCGGCAGAGGTTATGGATCGTGTGGGAATCCATGAGGGAACTGTTTTTCGCTATCATCAGGCAAGAAGAAATACCAGAAATTATCAGGTGGATCTGGAAACCCTGCAGTATGACCTCCTTTATGGAAAGAGATATTCCTACGGGGAAAGCGGCGAAAGTCCTTATCTGCGTACCAGAATGCGTATGGGAATCTATGATGTGACTCTGGATTCCATTCAATGTATCTCTGAGGCAGATCATACATATTACATTAAGGGAACGGAATTTACGCCGTCCAGTGAAATCAAGCTGAACGGAGAATGGTATGATACGGTCTATATCAATCCGACTACGTTGATGATCACAGGTACGGAGCTGAATGATTTCGACAGGCTTGCGGTGATCCAGCGAAGCAACAGTTCGACGCGAAAACCGCTGAGCAAGAGCTATGACCGGTCCTGCTATGCACTTTATTCAAATAATAAATGGAAATTAACAGAAAGTGCCGGTACGAATGAAAATTAATCCATAATTTTGTCGGATAAAATATTACGATTGGTACTGGACATCTTCCACCACTATTATATAATGTTAGAGTAACTAAATACATTATAGATAAGTGGTGGAATTTTTTTATGAATTACGAAGAAGCAGTTGCTTATATTGATGAAACTCCGAAATTTACAAAGAAGAACAGTCTGGATCACACAAAGGAATGTCTGAGAAGACTTGGTAATCCTCAGGATAAGTTTAAGGTGATCCATGTGGCAGGAACTAATGGAAAGGGAAGTACATGTGCGTTTCTGACCTCTGTTCTGAGAGAGGCGGGATATTCCTGCGGATTATTTACTTCTCCTCATCTGGTGGAGATCAATGAACGCTTCCAGATCAATGAGGTGAATATTGATAATGATACTTTCCTGAAGGCCTTTGAGAAAGTAAAGGTACTTGCGGATGAACTGGTTGCAGAAGGTAGCTATCATCCGACTTATTTTGAGATGCTTTTTCTGATGGGAATGGTGATCTTTGCAGAGGCAGGTGTTGATTATGTGACTCTGGAAACAGGACTGGGCGGAAGAATGGATGCGACTACTGCTGTGGAGAATCCTGTTGCCTGTGTGATCACATCGATCAGTCTGGATCATATGCAGTATCTGGGAGATACAGTTGCCAAAATCGCAGGAGAAAAGGCCGGGATCATTGTGCCGGGGGTACCGGTAATCTATGACGGAAACGACCCGGATGCAGCAGAAGTGATTCGTGCCAGAGCAGAAGAACTGGGAAGCCCTGCTTATGAAGTGAAGAGATCAGATACAGAAGTGCTCAGAAATACTTCGGCGGGAATTGATTTTGCATTTCGGAATGAGTATTATAAGGATATGGTTTTCTCCATTCCGTTTATTGCAAAGTATCAGGTGATGAACAGTGCACTTGCATTAAAGACGATTGAGGTTCTGCAGAATGTGATTTCTGTATCTATGGATCAGATCCATGTGGGAATTGCCGGAACACGCTGGCAGGGAAGAATGGAAACAGTGCTTCCGGGTGTGATCGTGGACGGTGCTCACAATGAGGACGGGGTAGAGAAATTTGTAGAGACAGCAGAACATTTTCAGAAAGAATGTCCGCTGACTTTGCTTTTTTCAGCAGTAGATGACAAAGATTATACAGATATGATACATACGATCTGCAGCAGGATCACGTTCCGTCAAGTGGTAGTAACCTCTGTTGGCGGATATCGCCAGGTTCCTGCTGAGAGATTTGCAAAGCTTTTTACAGAAGCAGGTGCTTCTTCTGTGGAAGTAGTGGAGGATGTTGAGAAAGCCTTTGGTAGAGCACTGGAAGTAAAGGGGGATGACGGAATGCTCTTCTGCGTGGGTTCCCTGTATCTTGTCGGTGAGATTAAAGATGTGATCAGGAGAAATAAGAAATGATAGATTATGAAGAGGAACTGAAGAAATTTGAACCTTGTCTGGATGTGGCAGATGCGGAGGGTGCGATTTATGAGAGAGAACTGACGGATATCCTGGATATTCTTCAGGAAGTTCTCCGCGAAGCCAAGAGTGGCAGACGGGTAAAATAAGGAGATACACATGAATTGTATGAATTGTGGCGCATTTCTGGTGGACAAAGATCTGGATTACTGCCCGAAATGTGGATGTAATGTGCTGATCCAGAAAAAGGTAGATTACCTTTCCAGACAGTATTACAACCGGGGGCTTGAGAAAGCCAGTGTCCGCGATCTTTCAGGGGCGATTGACTGTCTGAAGCAGAGTCTTATTTATAATAAGCATAACATTCAGGCGAGAAATCTTCTTGGACTGGTATATTTTGAGACAGGGGAGGTGGTTGCCGCACTCAGTGAATGGGTGATCAGTAAGAATCTTCAGCCATCCAGAAATCTGGCATCAGAATATATTAACAAGCTGCAGGCGAACTCCAATAAGCTTGAGGCAATCAATGAAACGATCAGAAAGTATAATGATGCCTTAAACCTGTGCAGGGAAGGTCATGAGGATATGGCTGCGATCAGGCTGAAGAAGATTCTCATACAGAATCCAAAACTGATCAAAGGTTACCATCTTCTGGCACTTGTGCAGATGAAAGAGGGGGAATATAACAAGGCAAGAAAGACGTTAAGGAAAGCCGCGCGGATTGATAAAACAAATACAACAACCCTTCGTTTTTTGAGAGAGATTGACGAACAGACAGGAGTATCCACACGTCTGGAACGTCAGAATAAAAGAAACAGGAAAGCTGTGGACAGCAGTGAGAATGATATGGCAATCCAGATTCCTCAGTATAAAGAAAAAGGAAGGATTCCGCTGTTTTTTACACTGGTTGCCGGATTTTGTGCAGGATTGCTGGCGTTTTATCTTCTGGCTGTTCCTGCCATACGTCAGGGAATCTACAGGGAAGCGAATCAGCAGATTATGAAATACAGTGATGCAGTGTCCAGTCAGGGAGCTGAGCTGACCAAGGCACAGAGTCAGGCTCAGGAATCTGGAGACACAGTTGAGGCGGCCTCCAAACAGATAGAGGAAGAGAAGAAAAAAAGCAGCAGTTATGAGGCTCTGATCGAGGCGTACTCAGCATTGCAGCAACAGAATACAGATGAAGCGGCATTGAAGATACAGAATGTTTATGCGGATTTGCTGCCTGCGGATCTGAAAGGAATTTACAATACGATCTGTAACACTACAGGTACGACCGGGATCGAAGGAACTACAGATGCGAAAGTCACAGACGGAACCGGCAGTGCTGACAGCGCAGAGGGAGATGTTTCTTCAGATTCAGCGGAAGATGGAAGTTATGACGATGGTTCCTATGACAGTGGGGAATATGATGATGGTTCTTCCGATAATTCTGATGGTGATTCGGCGGATGACGGAAGTTATGACACCGGTGATTATGACGATTCCGGATATTGATACCATTTTTCATTTTGATGTGGCAGAAGACATGAAATATCATAAGAAGATGTAAAGATACAAAAGAGATGCATGGAAGTCATGTGTCTCTTTTTTTACCGAATCAAGTAGGAGGCTGCGAAAAGCAATAAACAGTTATTTGATGTAGAGCTACACTGCAAAGTGGATTGCGAACATTCGCCTGACAAAAAGTGAGGAGGGATATGATGGAGAACAGATTTGAAATACAGGGAAATTCCCTGATCATTCATTTACCGAAAGAGGTAGATCATATGGTGACAGACGAGATACGCAGAGATTCAGATGATATTATACGGAAAAAATATATACGAACGATCACATTTGATTTTTCAGGAACAGCGTTTATGGACAGTTCAGGGATAGGGCTGATCATGGGGAGATACCGGATGATGGGGATGCGCGGTGACTGTATACAGGCTACAGGAGTAAATTCCTATATTGAAAAGCTGCTGCATCTGTCAGGGGTATATAAATTTGTCGAAATCTGTGGGGAAGTCTAAAGAGAGGGGGAAGAAAACTATTATGGAAAATACCAATGAAATGAAAATTATTTTTGACAGCAGACCTGAGAATGAGGGGCTGGCAAGAGTTGCGGCGGCAGCTTTCTGCACACAGCTGAATCCTACTCTGGAGGAAGTGGCAGATCTGAAAACTGCTGTGTCAGAGGCTGTGACAAACTGTATTATTCATGCTTATGAAGGCCAGGTGCAGAAGATAGAGATTTTCTGCAGAAGGGAAGGACAGAAATTATGGGTTGATGTGATCGATAAGGGAGTGGGGATCAGAGACGTTGCAAAAGCTATGGAGCCTCTTTTTACAACAAAGCCGGAGAAGGATCGTTCCGGGATGGGATTTACATTTATGGAAGCGTTTATGGATGAGGTAACAGTAGAATCACAGGTGGGATATGGAACAGTTGTCCATATGAAAAAGACGATCGGGAGGTAGGAATGGACCATACTCTTGCTCTGATCATGAAGTCACAACAGGGGGATAAAGAAGCAAGAGATACTGTATTTAAAGAAAACGCAGGACTTGTGTACAGCATGGCGAAAAGATTTGCCGGGCGCAGTGTGGAAATGGAAGATATCGTGCAGATAGGAAGCATTGGGCTACTGAAAGCCATAGATCGTTTTGATATTTCGTACGATGTGAAGTTTTCAACTTATGCTGTTCCCATGATCATAGGTGAAATCAGACGCTATCTGAGGGATGACGGGATGCTTAAGGTGAGCAGAAACCTGAAAGAGAACTGTGCCAGAATTTATTCTGCGAGAGAAGCACTGGAAAAAGAACTGGGACGTGAACCGATACTGGAGGAAGTTGCGAAAGCGACAGAACTTTCAGTAGATGAAGTGGTGATGTCGATGGAATCAGGAGCTGAAGTGGAATCTTTGCACAAAATTATCTATCAGGGAGATGGAAATGATATTTCGCTTATGGACAGGCTCCAGGAAAAAGAAAATGGACAGGATGCAGCACTGAACAGGATTTTTCTGGATGAAATCCTGAAAAAACTGGATGCAAGAGAACGTCAGCTGATCGGCATGAGATATTTTAAGGATATGACGCAGACGGAGATTGCGGCAGAGATGGGAATTTCCCAGGTCCAAGTGTCCAGGATGGAAAAGCGGATTCTGAAGGAACTTAAAAAGCAGGTATAAGCAGATGGGAGTAATTAACTCACCGCTTGTAGAAGGTGGAGTATTCTCTGAAGAGGTAAATAAAAAAGAGGTTACTGTGAACGGAGTGAACAGTAACAAAAAGAGTGTGCGGATTACTATAATATTGCACACTCTTTTTGCTATAATATCTTTATTGTTATATATCGTAAGTTATACAGTTCTCTGTGATCTGAAGATCACATTTTTGTATTTCAGAAGGGCTGTCTGAAGAATCAGTCCTACTACACCACAGGAAACTACTTCTCCGATACCTACGGTAAGCATCATAAGCGGAATCGGAAGATTTACTCCGTATCCGAAGTGAAGTACGAATGGCACGATGACTGCATTGGAAACAATCGGCGGGATCGGCGCAAGAAAACGGTTGCAGCTGCGGAGTCTGTAAGTAAATACTGCTCCGATCAGTGTTGCGATGCTTCCGAAAATAATGTCTACAGGAATGGCACCGCCAAAGAGATTGGCAATGATACATCCCACAAATAACCCCGGAATCGCAGCCGGTGTAAAGAATGGCAGGATGGTCAGTGCTTCCGAAAAGCGAATCTGAATTTCGCCATAGCTGAGTGGTGCGAATAAAAGAGTCAGAACCACATAAATGGCTCCGATCACTGCTGCTTCTGCCAGAAACTGAGTACCTTTGTTTTTCATATTTGATTATCTCCTTTAGTATTTGTTTTACGAGTGGAAGGTTTCGAACACTCGGCTATCGAAGTATATCACTTTTCGGAAGTATGGTCAATGTCTTTGATAAGAGTTTTATTAACATTTTCCTCGTACAGACGCATCTGTATCTGCATAGGTGTTGGATCATCTGTTATTTTCATATGACCGAAATGATTGAAGAAGAAAAGTACCCCAAGTCCGATTCCTATGGAATAAGTGATTTCAAGAACAGTAAAATGACCGGAAGTCTGTCCTGTGACTTGGGTATAGATCTGCGAGAAGAGACCACCGACATCTACATCGTTATTAAATGTCATGATAGAGAAACCTGCACCGAAAAAGGCGGCAAGACCGACGAAAATAATCTTGCACCACTGCCAGACAAGTCCGGAACCGGGTTTGTTTTTAAAAGTGATGATAAAGTCGGCTTCTCCAATATTATTGATTTCAAGGTCCGGTTCTTTTTTTTTGATTTCGGAGATCAGATCCATGACAGACATTACATAACGTCCTGGTTTATTCGGGTCAAGATTTATAACCGGCATCACCCGGAGCCGATTCAGGATTTTACTGTTGCTGCAGGAAAGTTTTGCAATGTCCTGAAGATAAATGTGTGGATGGTTTATCTGGATATTCTGATCTAACTGTAAATAGAGAGTATCACTCATGGTATGTTATCCTTTCATTTTGGGCTTGAAGATCAGGCTTGCAAGATAAGAGAAGATCAAAGCTGCGGAGACTCCCACCGCGCAGGCGGTAAAGCCTCCCATAAAGAGTCCGATCAGTCCGTTTTTGTCAATGGATTCTTTCATTCCTTTCCACAGGATATTGCCAAAACCAAGCAGAGGAACAGAAGCGCCTGCTCCGGCAAATTCTGCAAATGGCTGATAGATTCCGACAGCGCTTAAAACAGAGCCTGTACATACCAGAAGTACCATGATCCGTCCGGGCATAAGCTTTGTCCTGTCCAGAAGAATCTGTACCAGGGCACAGATCAGTCCGCCTGTCCAGAATGCATTAAAATATTCCATGTATTTTTCCTCCTGAAAAAATTTCTGTATCTACATCATATCCGGAACCCTGTACTGTTCTATTACAACAGCGTGTGCGATACCGGGAATTGGATCCCCCTCGTTGAAGCTTACCTTTGACAGAAGGGCACCTGTGGGAACAAAGAGAATCCTTTTCCATTTTTTCTGTATAATACCCGGAAGAATATAGCCTGCCAGAACAGAGGCGGCACATCCACATCCACTGCCGCCGGAATGTGTATCCTGAGTCTGAGGATCATAGATCAGCATACCGCAGTCCTGATGGACAGATGAGATATCAAATCCTTTTTCTGTGAGAAGGTCGAACAGGATTGTCTGTCCTACTATGCCCAGGTCACCGGTGAAGATGGCATCATAATCGGATGGTTTTCGGTGAAAATCCTGAAGATTTCGGGCTATGGTGTCGCAGGCAGCAGGAGCCATGCAAGCTCCCATATTGAGGGAATCCCTGAACCCAAAGTCAATCAGTCTTCCGGTGGTGATTCCTGTTATAACTGCACAGATATTGCGGTTACGGAGTGTGTTTAGTGTTTTGTTGTCCGGGCGTGGTGGCGGTTCATATCCAAGTATACAGGCTCCGGCACCGGTGACTGTCCAGGTAGCAGATAAGGGCCTTTGATTTCCATATCCCAGGGGAAAACGAAATTCTTTTTCTGCGCTGGCAAAGTGGCTGGAAGTTGCGCAGAGGATATATTTTCCGTACCCGCCGTCGATACACATTGAACCAAGGGAAAGAGATTCTCCCATAGTGGAGCATGCTCCGAAAAGACCGTAAAAAGGAATTTTCAGATCAGCGGTTCCGAAAGAAGAGGCTGATGTCTGAGCCAGCAGGTCGCCTGCAAAAAGAAGCTGTATATCGGAACAGGTGAGGCCGTTTTTTTTGATTGCCAGCAGAGCGGCCTGTTTTTGCAGAGTGCTTTCTGCAGCTTCCCAGGTATCTGTTCCAAACATGGGATCTTCACATATGGTATCAAAGTATGCGCCCAATGGCCCTTCTCCTTCTTTCCGGCTGACAACAGAAGCACAGCTCTGAACAAAGACAGGATTTTGAAATGAAATGCTGGATGTACCGCAGGTCATTTGTCTGTTCATAGGAAACCTCCTTGTATAATTGTATGATTCTTATGCAAAAACACCTCTCAGGATATGGATGCTGAATAGTTACGGGATCATTGTAAAAAGATAATAAATCACACCGAGAATCCATGAACTCAGGATTCCATAAAGAATTACGGGTCCTGCGATCGTAAATATTTTGCATCCGATGCCGAATACCTGTCCTTCTGCCTTATATTCGATCGCAGAGGAAGCTACGGAATTGGCAAAACCGGTGATCGGGACAAGGCTTCCGGCACCGCCGAATCTGCCGATTTTGGAATAAAGATTACATCCTGTGAGGATCACACTGAAAAGGATCAGGATAAGGGAACACCAGGAGCCGGCGGTATCTTTGTCCAGTCCAAGGTTATCTGCGTAATTTAAGATGACCTGTCCAACAACACAGATGACTCCGCCTGTGAAAAAGGCTTTGCACATATTCAGTGGCAGGCTGTGGACAGGAGTGACTGCTTTTACGTATTCTTCATATTGTTTCTGCTTTTTCTGACTGAGATTATTGTCTGACATAATATAAAACCTTTCTGATTGAAAATCCGGAATTTTGGCACACTGAGTAAAGAGTAATCGATTGCTGCTTTTTTGGCACTGATGTTAAAGATTAGCTGGAAATTATGGCAGCCATCCGTTATAATAGTAAATCAGTGCCCCGACAGTTTTGCCGGCGGCTATGCACAGGATTGTAAAAGAAAGACCTCTCTGGAATCTGCTTCTTCTGGCAAAGATAGGGAAAATATCTGCCATCTCTGCCAGGGCCATGATCCATCCACCAAGGAAAATCCCTGAAAAGAGCCCGTACAGAATCAGAAACGGGGTGCCGAACCGGATATTCCAGTGAAAAAGAAAGAACAGGTTTCCAAGTTCTGTTCCCCAGAATGTGATGTCTTCGTACAGCAATATATGATCTGCTGTGTGGGTAATTCCTGCATATCTGGGAATAATAGAAAGGCCGATCATAAGACCGGTTAATCCTCCGGCAATAATAAAACCGAAACATAGTCCTGTAAATCCGAGAAAAATCTGCTCTAACATAAGTGCCTCCGATCCTGCCGACAACAAAAGAAGTTTTCGGGTAACTGTCCGGCAGTCTGTTATTGTGAAGCACCGGACAGATATATCTGTGATATGTATTATGGCAGAAATATAAAAATATATACACTGTCATTCATTTGTTACTGAGAACAGAGTGAACAGTAACCTTGGTAATATATCCGGCAGCAAAAGAGTGTATGAATAACTGTACTTTTGGAGAGAGAGATAGTATAATGTTACTGTTCACACACCGCTATCCCGCGAGGTATTTTGGCATGAATGTGCCAAAATCCTGAGACATACAAGCCAAAATTCTATTGCCGCAGGCAATCTGGAATGAATTTTGGCTAAGTTACTGAGAACGGAGTGAACAAGTAACAGTATAATGACTGTATTATCTGACACTCTAGTACATCGTTTTCGAAATAACTATACCACTCACTTGTCTGCGAATCCGATTGCACAGGTCTAAAAGCCTCAGCGTAGCCCGCTACGCCTGCGTTTTTATACCAGCACACTCGAATCCGCATCCTACGCGATTGGTATAGTTATTTACGAAACGATGTACTAGGAACTGATCGGAAAATTCGACAGAATGAAAACGTCAAAAGAAACATAATAAATTATAATAAATATAGAAAGATTGAGGAATGAAATCTGTGAATCAGAATATAATAGAGAAATTTAATGATCTGCTGGGAGAAGAGAAAGTGAAAGTGGATGAACCCATGAAACGTCATACCACATTTCGGATTGGCGGTCCGGCAGATTACTTTTTGCTTCCGTCTTCTGAGGAAGAACTGAGCGGGATTCTGAAGATATGCAAAAATGAAGAACTGCCATATTTCATTCTTGGAAATGGAAGTAATCTTCTGGTAAGCGATGAAGGATACAGGGGTGTCATTATTCAGCTTTACAGAAATTATGGTGATATTACAGTAAAAGGAAATGAAATCCATGCAACAGCAGGAGCTCTGCTGTCACAGATCGCGGCGGCAGCCAAAAATGCGTCGCTGACAGGATTTGAGTTCGCCGGAGGAATTCCCGGCACATTAGGCGGTGCAGTTGTCATGAATGCAGGTGCCTATGGCGGTGAAATGAAAGATGTGCTGAAAGAAGTAACTGTTATGACAGCTGCAGGAGAAATTCTCGTACTTCCGGCAGAGAAGCTGGAAATGGGATATCGCACAAGTCTTGTGAAAACAAAAGGATATCTGGTGTTGAGCGCAGTGATCGTTCTTGAACAGGGGAACCAGGAAGCCATAAAAGCAAGAATGAAAGAACTGACAGAACAGAGAGTAAGCAAACAGCCTCTTGAATTTCCAAGTGCGGGAAGCACATTCAAACGTCCTGAAGGGTATTTTGCCGGAAAGCTGATCATGGATGCAGGGCTGAGAGGATACCAGACAGGCGGTGCGCAGGTTTCCGAGAAGCACTGTGGGTTTGTGATCAATAAAGATAATGCAACTGCAGCAGATGTGTGCAGACTGCTCAGAGATGTACAGGATAAAGTAAAAGAACAGTTTGGCGTAACTCTTGAACCGGAAGTGAAATTTCTTGGAAAATTTTGATCTGATTGAATCGAAAAAGTACTGTGAACAGAGTGCGAAGACCAAAGACTAATGAGCAACAGATGAGATTAAGAAGTGACGGGAGATAGAAAATGCGTTTTGTAATAGTTACAGGAGTATCGGGAGCAGGAAAAACATCTGCATTGAAAATGTTGGAGGATGCGAAGTATTTTTGTGTAGACAATCTGCCGATCCCTTTACTGGAGAAATTTGCATCACTGATGCCTGAGATACATGGAGAAGATGTGCAGAATGTTGCACTGGGGATCGATGCAAGAAGCGGGCGTTCTCTGGATGAGCTGGAGATTGTACTGGACAGAATGAAAAAGGCAGGGTATGATTTTGAAATCCTGTTTCTGGATGCGCAGGACAGTGTTCTGGTCAAACGTTATAAAGAAACCCGCAGAAGTCATCCTCTTGCAATGGGGGGAAGAGTGGATGATGGAATCCGGATGGAAAGAGAGAAGATGCGTTTTCTGAAAGAGCGTGCGGATTATATCATTGATACCAGCAATCTTCTGACAAGAGAACTGAAACAGGAGATCGACAGGATATTTGTAGATAATCAGGATTTCTGCAATATGATGATTTCTGTACTGTCATTTGGATTTAAATATGGAATACCGGCAGATGCGGATCTCGTGTTTGACGTGCGTTTCCTGCCGAATCCATACTATGTGGACGAACTCAGACCGCTGACAGGGCTGGATGACAGGGTTTTTAATTATGTAATGGATTGTGATATAGCCAGGACATTTGCGGATAAACTGGAAGATATGATCAATTTCCTTATTCCGAATTATGTGAAAGAGGGAAAGACAAATCTGGTGATCGCAATTGGATGTACAGGCGGCAAGCATCGTTCCGTCACGCTGGCAAGAGAACTTTATTCCAGATTGTCTGGAAATACAAAATACGGATTCAGGCTGGAACACAGAGATGCACAGAAAGACCGACTGGTCAGAAAACAGGAAGGATGATAAAGGAGAGATGTCTTTTTCAGGGATGGTGAAGGAAGAACTTTCCAGACAGATTGGATTGGCCAGACATTGCAAAATGGCAGAACTGGCTGCGATTTTATGTTCCTGTGGGAAAATGGAATGTTTTTCAGGGGACAGTAAACTGAAAATCCAGACGGAAAATGAAGCAGTTGCAAGAAAGTGCTTTACATTATTGCAAAAAACATTTAATATAGAAACAAAGATATTTGTACGTGAGAACAGTCACTTGAAACGGGTGAAGGTATATACAATAGAAATAACTGATCCCGAAGAGATCCAGGTAATTTTTCAGGCACTGCGGCTTGTCACGAACAGTATCGACCAGGGTACGCTTGTATTGTCGGATATGCTGGTGGTACAGCAGAATTGCTGCAAACGGGCGTTTATCAGGGGAGCTTTTTTAGCATCCGGTTCAATCAGTGATCCTGAGAAGGGGTATCATTTTGAGATTGTATGTTCTGATGCAAAAAGAGCAGAGCAGCTACAGACGATCATCCGCAGTTTTTCGGTAGATGCCAAAATCGTACAGCGTAAGAAATCACATGTGGTCTATGTGAAAGAAGGTGCGCAGATTGTTGACATGCTTGCTGTTATGGAAGCTAATGTGGCATTGATGGACCTGGAGAACATCCGCATACTGAAGGAAATGAGAAATTCAGTAAACAGAAAAGTAAACTGTGAAACTGCGAATATTAATAAAACCGTAAATGCAGCCGTCAAGCAGATGGAGGATATTAAGCTGGTCCGGCAGAAAATAGGATTTGAGCAGCTTAATGAAGGACTTGCACAGGTTGCTGAACTTCGGATGCAGTATCCGGAAGCTACACTAAAAGAATTAGGAATGATGTTAAGCCCGCAGGTGGGCAAATCGGGAGTCAATCACAGACTGAGAAAGCTGAGTGCAATGGCTGACGAACTGCGGGAGAAACAAGGAGGAGAATTATTATGATCAAAAAACCAATCACCATCAATTTATCCACAGGTCTGGAAGCGCGTCCGGTGGCACAGTTGGTACAGGTGGCTAGTCAGTTCAACAGTGAGATTTATGTAGAGATTGGAAAGAAGCGCGTGAATGCAAAGAGCATTATGGGTATGATGACGCTTGGGCTTGATGCAGGGGAAGAAATTACTTTATCTGCAAATGGTGAGGATGAGGAAGCTGCTATGGCAGGTATTGAGCAGTACTTAAGTAATCAGTGATCAAATAGTATTCAGGATAGAACACATCCGGAAGGGAAGACCGCTTTTCGGATGTGTTTTGTCGTGTATACGACAGCAATGTTACTGTTCACTTCGTTCACAGTAACGTAGCCAAAATTCATTCCAGATTGCCTACGGCAATGGAATTTTGGCTTGTATGTCTCGGGATTTTGGCATATTCATGCCAAAACACCTCGCGGGATAGTGGTGTGTGAACAGTAACACAGCAATCAATTGCATTGCCATAACAATAACATTAGATTGACCATAAAGATAAAACAGGGTATAATGAGCGAAAAGAGTAGAAATGAGGAGCGTAACAAATGTCAAAATTTCTGAAATTTATTGTACATTTTATAGTGATATGCACCATTGTCTGTGTTGTCGGGCTGGCAGTTCCGCCGTTTTTGGGAATTACGACAGAGATTATGGATGATTCCGGCAAAGAAACGAATCTGCCCATGGGATCGGTTACTTATGCAATTCCGGTAAAGATCAAAGAGGCAGCGGTTGGTGATTCTATTCTGTATCAGACTGATTCTAAAGCATACCGTTATATGATTACGGAAATGGATAAAAAGAATCATATTTTTAAGGTGATAGATTCCAGTGACAAAGATGCAGAACCTGTTGCCGTTGAGGTGAAGGATTACATACCGAAGGTTGTGATCACAGTAGGATATGCAGGATATCTCCTTCTTGCAACAGAAAGCATAGAGGGACTTATTATTCTCGGACTTGCCGTCCTTTTCCTGGTAATTCTGTATATAGTTGCGGAACTTCTGAAAAAAGAACCGCAGGATGATTATGATGAAACAGATACAGAACCCGGATATGTTAAGAGCAAGAAGGAACTTAAGAGAGAAGAGAAGGCAAGAGAGAAGCGTTATAAAGAAGAGGAACGCCAGATTAAGAAAGAGGAAAGGGCACGCAGGAAAGGAAAGGCTCCGGAACGAAAGAAAATTAAAACAGGCGGTTTTGTGGATGAAATCTATGAAGATGAGTTGGAACCTGTGAAGCCTGCGCAGCCGGAAACAATTCAGACTGCGACAAGCGAAGCCCATGAACTTCTCAGAAAAGAGATTGCAGCAGCTACGGCGGATGTACCGGTAAAGCAGGAAGAATCTGTACAGACGAAACCGGATGCAGGTGATATACATATGGAGCCTGTTTCCGGAAAGACAGAAGTGATCGTGCCTCAGGTAAAAGAGCAGCTGAAACAGATGATGAATGCTTCGGACAGAAAACCGGTAGAAGCAGAGGAAACAGAAGAAAACGCACAGGAAGAAATCAGGCGTATGGTAATTCCGACATGGTCGGCAGCACAGATTGCCGAGACAGCCAGAAGTCAGGGCGATGCGCCGGATATTGTGAGAGACGATGTTACAAAGGTTACATTATTTGATTATTCCGATATCATTGCGGATGAGAAACCGGTCTATCCGCAGAAACAGACTGCTGAAGAATAAAATAAGAGATTGAAAAAATATGACGATGAAAAGAACGTGTTTCTTCCTATATATAATATAGAAGGAACACGTTCTTTTTACTGCAGACAATCCGATCTCCATCATATCGTGAAGTCCTGCGTCAGCAGACCTGCAGATATCGGCCTTGTCGTTCACTATTCCGTAATGTTTCTATATAATAAAGCCATTAGTGTGTCGACAAGTTGATTCTTTTTTGTTTCGACATACAAGCCCAAATTCAATAAAAAATTGTACGGAATCAAGTACAAAAAAATATCAAAAAAAGTGAAAAAAACACTTGCATTTTTCTGAGAGGTCGTGTATACTCTCAATTGTTGTGACATTGATAGCAATGAAGCGCGAGGTTGCTGCCACAGAGATGGCAGGTTTTCCGTGGAGCGAATGTCAAGTTTGAAAACTGACGACAAGTCACTGTACAAGTTCAGAAGACCATCCAGGGATGGCGTGTGTGGTAAAAAATCGAAAGACACACACGGAGATGTGTACAGTCGCCGCTTGTCGTACTGCTTGAAAAGTACGAATAGGAGGAGACTTTTTTTATGGCAAATCAGGTAATGAGAATCACATTAAAGGCTTATGATCATCAGTTAGTAGATGCATCAGCAGCAAAAATCATCGAGACTGTTAAAAAGAACGGAGCAATGGTAAGCGGACCGGTTCCACTTCCAACTAAGAAAGAGGTTGTTACAATCTTAAGAGCCGTTCATAAATACAAAGATTCCAGAGAACAGTTCGAACAGAGAACTCATAAGAGACTGATCGATATCCTTACACCAACACAGAAGACAGTAGATGCTCTGTCAAGACTGGAAATGCCAGCAGGTGTTAACATCGATATCAAGATGAAGACTAAATAATTAGTCATCAACCCCAATTTGATAATGCTATAAGCATTAAGCTATTTACTATATGATTGCCGGTAATCGGTAATCCGCTATAAGGAGGAAGAAAGAATGAAGAAAGCTATTTTAGCTACTAAAGTCGGAATGACTCAGATCTTCAATGAAGACGGCCAGTTGATTCCGGTAACAGTTTTACAGGCTGGTCCTTGTGTCGTAACTCAGGTTAAGACAGAAGAGAACGATGGATACGAAGCAGTTCAGGTTGGATTCGGAGACATCAGAGAAAGCCTTGTTAACAAACCGGAAAAAGGACACTTTGACAAAGCTGGCGTTGCAGTAAAGAGATTCGTTAAAGAGTTCAGATTTGATAACGCTGCTGAATATACAGTAGGACAGGAAATTAAAGCTGATATCTTTGCAGACGGCGATCACATTGATGCAACAGCTGTTTCCAAAGGTAAAGGTTTCCAGGGTGCGATCAAGAGACATGGTCAGTCAAGAGGACCTATGGCTCACGGTTCCAAATATCACCGTCATGCAGGTTCCAATGGTGCTTGTTCTGATCCGAGCAAGGTATTCAAAGGAAAACACATGCCAGGTCATATGGGAAATGTTCAGGTTACTGTACAGAACCTTGAGATTGTACGCGTAGATACAGAAAATAACTTACTGTTAGTTAAAGGTGCTGTTCCAGGACCTAAGA
>ERZ773229.1206-NODE-1206-length-18627-cov-6.587767_pt1 | contig 18627 bp, 18 predicted proteins | sample MGYA00580992_ERZ773229 | MGnify/ENA primary metagenome ERZ773229 (study PRJEB29015, sample SAMEA2737795) | human gut metagenome | biome: human gut; feature: human-associated habitat; material: faeces | place: China | collected 2012 ... | reverse complement strand
AAATTCATTCCAGATTGCCTGCGGCAATGGAATTTTGGCTTGTATGTCTCGGTATATTGGCATGAATAAGTCAAAACACCTCGCGGAATAGTGGTGTGTGAACAGTAACCGTCTCGTGGCTTGCAAAATGAGAAAAAGGCAGCTTCCTTTCTAGGATGACAAGCGAGAATCCTAAATTCATATCTTTTGTTTCTTCTAATAGTTTTTTGAACGTCATATGATTTCCTCCTAATATTCAACACCAATTCTCTTCTACATAAACACAAGTATTCTTCCATTACACAATGCTTTTTCACCAAACTTACAAGAAATCGGAATGATCATACTTCCTCCTTTCTGTCACACCTGACTACTTTTCACAAATTTACCACATTCTCTTCACAATCTCACCATTATTTTCCGTTATATTAATATTCGTAAACAAGCAGGATTGCTTTTCATATATATTTTTTCTCCTTTGGGGCCGGGATTTTCCCGGCTTTTTCTTTTGCAAATTTCCCTGCTCTCGCATCTTCCAGCTTTTCCAGTTTCGCCTGCTTTTCTTTCTCCAGCTGTTCCAGTTCTTTCTTCTTACCATCAACCTCTTTCTTCTTATTTCGGATACCTGAAGCTACCTCTTTTCTGGAAGCAACATTTTTGCTGACCAAGGGATATTTCCCCATTAATTCCGGACACGTATCAAGGTCTGCGTATTCTTTACAGGAAACAATTCTATCCGGGAGACCGATCATCAGGTTTCCGGACTGAAGGACAGCTATCCCAGCAGAACGATACAGCAGATCCCAGGAAAGGCCCATACTGTCCAGGTAATCCTGGTGCTGTCTGATGCTGTCCAGTTTAAACCCCGAAATCTCCCCAAGCGTACATCCGCAGCCATCTGCGTCCTCCCCTTCTCCTGTTTTGCTATACATACTCCAGAGAATGTCCTAGATCTCTTTGGGAACAGACCAGCGGACGGCAACATACCATATTTATTCCGTAAAATTGAGACGATGCAGAAGGATTTCACCGAGTGCACTGGCCAGACAAAAGATCAGAGACCTGTCGTTGATTTTTGCATTATACAGGACTTGGATGACATATTCCGGGTTTTCCGGCATCTCCGCGATCCTGGTATCTGTATCAAGGCTTTCATCCGGCACACACTGGATCCCGGCCTTTTTCATCGCTTCCATTAAAGTTTCCAGCGATACCGGTACCGTCAGACCAAGAACCTGTCTTGTCACTTCGGCACACGCTGCCATCTCATACCTCATATTCTCATATCTTACGTATTCATTCATGAACTTCCTCCGTTTTGATATCTGCGGACAAATCTGCCAGTCAGGTAATATCCTCCGCATTTCATCGCCTTTAATATCTTACCTTATTGCAATGATAGCATTTTTCCCTCAGAAAATATACCGATACGAAAAAAGGCAAAATCCCCTATGATACAGGAATTTTGCCATATCCATTAAGTTAGCGCAGGGTACCCCAGCCATTTCTAAATCGGGGAGGAATGCGCGTGATCCTTTTATTTCTTATCCGGCCAGTACCTTTTCCAGCCGGTGTTGTAAACCCTGGACACAGGTGTACATTTTTTCAGGGAAGCGGATTTTTTACCGTCAGAGGCAGGACGGGTGAACTGTACGTTTACCTTCTTGACAGTCTTTCCGTCTTTATCCGTAACATATCTCGTATGTGTCCCATGGACGGTCATCTTCTCCCCTTTATACATTACGATGCTCCCGGGTTTCAGACTGCTGGCACCCCTGCGGATGGAATTGTGTCCCTTTGACACTTTGTATCCACGGTACCGGTGCAGGTTCTCACTATCCTTTTTGTGGTTCCTGCTGATACGCCCATTGGACAGCTCACTGCCTTTCTTTTCGCTGCCGTCCCTGGTGTCCAGGTAGACGGCATCGTAAAATCTCTGAAGGACACGGTCATGCCTCGGAATCTTTTTCCAGTATTCCGTATCCGACCGTTTTTTGGGATGGAAGGAGGCCATGGAAAAGGCATCGTTGACATGGCTCTTGGGCAGGTGGAGTTCCTGCCGCTTCCTTTTTGTAGTCACCCCGTAGGTGACGGACACCTGGACCCCGGGGGCGACTTTTTTGATCTCGTCCAGCATGATCCACCTTACGGATGTCATATCATATAGGATGCATCCTTTAAGGTCTTAAACTCCGGTTCCTTTCCATACAGGATCCCGTTCTTCCCATGGTTTGCAGGGGTATGGCACTGCTCACAGGCAGAGGCAAGGTTTGCCAGACGGTCTGTCCGGTCCCCTTTCCAGTAACCGACATGGTGTACATGGAGGATAGCCCCGTCCTTTACGGAACGCCCGCAGAAACGGCAGGTATGTCCGTCCCGCAGGAATACGGCAGCCCGGAGGGTATCCGTGCCATAGCGTTCCCCCTTCTGGTATCCTTCCCCTTCCGGTACGGGTTCCCCCTTCGATACGGCTTTCAGGGCCTGTGTGTCAAATTTCCCCATCTCGAAGCAGGCGGAGGTCACCGGGACAACCCTGCAGAATTCCCTGAACAGCCGCACCTGGACCTCCATCTTGTGGAGGAGGGTAGGAGGCAGCCATTTTTCGTGGCCCTCCTGGGGCTTCTTCTTCCGGTTGTCAAACCTGGGCTTCCGGTACCGTTTACGGTTCCGCCGTGTCCTGCGGTTCTTCTTCCGGTCATTGTGATGTTCCGGTTCATTCTCCAGAAGGTCACGCTGTTCGCTTAAAAGTTCTTTTTTCTCCGTACACACGCTGATCCCCACATGGACGGATCCGGTGTCGGATTTATATTCCACTTCCTGTACTTCCCCGTCTGCCCGGTCCACGAGCTGGATGGTAAAATACGGACGGTATTTAAAGATAACGGCACGTCCCTTTTTCAGGAGCTTGCGTGCCCGGTATGCACTGGTCGGCATCAGGGGCTTCCCAGTACTGGTCACAACTGCTACCATATGTTTCCTTTCCGGCTTACGCCTTCCGTCCGGCATCCCTGCCCGGTACGGCGGACCGTACCGGACGGGGCGGCAGTCCTTCCCCTGCCGGTGCCCTGCGGCTTCTTTTTTCAAGTGTTCTCCATACTTGATGTTATAAAGGGTTTATGCCGGCTGCACTTCCCCGTACCCAAAAAGGGATGTTTAACAGCAGGCCGCAGAGCAAGTGGGACGTGGAGGATATCCCCTGGTGCCTATATATTCCTTTATAACGGAGCCGTTACCCTGCAGTTTCAGCAACCGGGGCCGCTGACATACAGAGCTGGCCTGAAGTAATCAACCAGGCTTACATCATTCCGGATAACAAAAGTTATCTTTCGTTCTGCAAGCCCCGGTCATTCTCCCAGAGGGAGATATGACAGGGGGTAATTGACGGCAGCGTATTCTTTGATCCAAAGAAAAACAGAGTTCCGGATTCATTGATGCACTGGCATATGGTATCCTTCTTTACATACACTCGGCCTACACTGCAAAGAAAAGAATCAAAGTCCTTTTTTAAAATATAGATATTGCCCGATTCCAGAGAATGCGGGCTTACAACAAGATTTAATGAATCCGCTGACATGATATCAATCCTCCTTAGTATTAATCCGCGGAATCCAGTCCTCTTCCACTTTCTTTAATAAACTCTTCGGCACACACTCTTTTAATGCAGAATTTTCCGCCAATGCCATATCGATCAGATAAAAGTCGTTTCCATTCTGCATGATATCCATGCTCCACTGTCCGGTTAAGCCTATCTCCGGAAGCATCCTTTTCAGATTTTCCTTAACTTTTCCGATATTTTTTCGATACTGTTCCATCAGTTCTTCTTCCGCAGCAGAGTACGTGATGTAATCATGCACCTTATCCGGTTTAGTGGAATCCGCGGATGCCCGCCCATTAGCCTTTACAGAAAACCAGCGATGGGGCAACGGGAATGTAGACATGACAGATTACGTTTTAGCCTAGCAGGATATCCCGAAATGCATGAATAAAAAAGTAGTTTTGCCAATTTAACCCCAAAAAGTGAATTCGAATTCACTTTTTTCATAATCTTTGCTCATATTATTTAACAAACATCCAGCACATTCGCCTGGATACTGACAGTTCCCTGCCATTCATTTAAGTCCGGATAATACAACATTTTGAAATCATTGAGCTTACCATCCTGATTCAAGATCCGCTCTTTTTCTTCAATGTCATGAAAACAGACCCCGTTCCGGCATACAGCACTGTTAAAGGCGATCTTCAGAACATTTTTGTTTTTTCCAATGATCTGTGCCTGGCTTGCACTGACATTCTGCTGGGCAAATACAGGTTTCTCATTTCCTTTGCCAAAAGGCTCCAGGATATCCAGCTGTCTGATAAACCCTTCTGTCAGATAATCTACCGGCATAACCACATCAATCATGACTTTTGCCACAAAATCCGCTTCCGTCAATCCGCAGCGCACATTCAGCTGTTTCCGGAACTCTTCCAGGTTTTCTTTTTTTAAGGACAGACCGGCAGCTAACGGATGTCCGCCAAATCCCAGCATCAGGCCTCTGACTTCTGACAGTTTTTCAAACATGGAATAAGCTTCAATGGAACGTCCGGAACCTTTCAAAAAGTCCCCATCCCCATTGGTCAAAACAATTGCAGGTTTGTTATATCTTTCCCTTACTTTTCCGGCAATGATCCCGGCAATACTCTCATGGATCCCCGGAATGTAAACGACCAGTACTTTATCATTCTTCATTTCTGTGTCAACGATACGGAAAGCATCTTCCATTCCGGACTTTGTAAGGTCCTGACGCTCCACGTTCAGCTTATGCATCTCTTCCGCCTTATCCAGAGCCTTTTTATGATCCGTTTCCATCAAAAGGTTAAATGCTTCGTTAGCCGTATCCAGACGTCCTTCTGCATTGATACATGGTCCGATCTTAAACCCGTAGTCATAGGATTTCAGTATCTTATCCTTCAGTCCCAGAACTTCCATCAGTGCCTGCATCCCGACATTGTTGGTTATCTGCATTTTTTTCATACCTGCTTTCACGATCGCCCGGTTGTCTTTCTGGAGATCCATGACGTCACAAACAGTACCCAGTGATGCCATTTCCAAAAAGTCCGAATTCCTGAACTCATCTTCCATTCCGAACCTCTTATACAGACGTCCCATAAATTTCCATGCAACCACTGCTCCGCAGATTTCCTTAAACACATGGTCTTCCGGACGTTTGGGGTCGATCACAGCATCCGCGGCAGGAAGGATATATCTTCTACCATCCGGCTCCTGGACAAACGGGATTTCATGGTGATCCGTCACAACCACAGTCATCCCAAATTCTTTGGCCAGACTGACTGCATCCGCAGCAGCAATCCCGTTGTCACAGGTCAGGATGACTTCCACTCCGTCTCCCCTGGCTCTGCGGATGGCGTTCTCATGAAGCCCGTAACCGTCTTTAATACGGTGTGGGATGAACTTGTCACATTTTGCATGAAGCCCGATCAGACCCTTGTAGAGGATGTAGGTACTGGTTACGCCATCCACATCGTAATCGCCTATGATACGTATATGCTTTCCGGCTGCTATTGCATCCTGAATGATGCTGACACCCTTTTCCATATCCGTCAGTTCTGAGCCATCGGATACCTTTGACAGATCTGCTGCAAGAAATTCCCGGATATCTTCTTCCGTTTCCACTCCGCGGTCAGCAAGGATCTTGATGATCGCAGGGTGGATGCCTAATTTATTAGATAACTCACGATCTATTTTTTTATTCTTATAAAACCATTTACTCATATGTCTCACCTCGCTATCAGTTTTCTTATTCTTATTATACAGGATATTTTTTAATAGTGCTGTGGTACGGAGATCCTGCAATGGAAAAAGCAGGACCTGTATCCCAGGCCCTGCTTACTGTACCACATCCGCTATACGTCCTATTTTCTCCGCAGCAGGAAAAACAGATCTCCGTCCAAAGTGCCATCATAGCTTTCCTCGGACAATGCTCCTCCCACTAACATATCCGAATCCAGGTCTTCATCCGGCTCTGTTACTTTCCCGGTAAGGTCTTCCGAACCGGTATATCCGTATCCGTCAACCAGCCAGATTGCATCATCTTCTGCGTCACCTGTCTTTTCCACTGCAAAAGTATAGGTTCCATCACCTTTGACATCCCAGCAGATTACATTGCTGTCAGGAAGATTTTCGGACAACCCTTCCGATAAGCAGATATCCTCCCCTTTTTGTACCGCTTCGTCCAGACTGTCATATGCCCTGTATCCGTCGGTCAGTTTTCCATACCCGGTTACAAATTTGCACCCTTTTGGGAGAAGTACCTGGACACTTCCGGAACCCTGGTTTACAACCGCTGTATACTGGACAAAATCATAGTCGTTTCCGCCAATTTCTTCCTGAAAAGTATAGCTGTACAGGGAAACCGGGAATTCATCCGGATCTTCATATCCATCATTACAAGAGTCCTCTTCATCCAGGGATCCCTCATCTCCAAAATAAGCACCGATCATGTGATCCAGCTGTTCATCGGAAAGGTCCCCGACATGTTCTTTGATAAACTGTTCTTTTACCCCTCTTTCTGAATGCTCTTTCAAGTAATCCTCCCAGATACTGCTCTTATTGCTACTCTCTGTTTTAGTCAGTTCAGACATTCTTCCTGCATACACCATCGCACTTTCCATACTTCCAACCAGAACACCTACCAGAATGAACATCAATATTTTTTTCTTCATAAAAAATCTCCTTTCTTTTTTCTGTAACATGCAGAAACCTGATTTTTTCCACTTATCAATCCAGCTGCCATCTGCAGCCATTTCTTTTCTCCACGATTCGGACCTTTACTCCAAAACGTGAAAGGATACCGCTGGCTTTAATTCCTACCTCCTTTTTTCTTAATAATATGACAAAAATACGCATCTCCTTTTATCACACGAAAAAAAACGCATATTTTCCATGAACTGACTACGAAAGGAGAAAAAAAATGAACATCAATCTACCAAAATACAACCAGACGGTATATGCAGAACTTCTGCAGGCTATGGTCTGGAACAACAAATGCGCCTTATGCGCTGCAACAGGAACCGGCAAGAGCTTCGTTGCCGCAAAATTTGTCCAGGAGGCAGTAATAGAGCAGGACACACTCATTCTGGTCCCATTCCGGGCAAGTGCAAAGATCTGGAGTACGCTTCTTCCCCAGACAACAACCATGACCTACCAGGGGCTGCTATACAACAGACCCGAGCTTGCAAAATATAAGCTGATCATCTGTGATGAAATGCACCATCTTGGTGCGGATGAGTGGGGAAAGGTTTTTAACGAACTGACGGAAAATTATCATGGAAAGCTTCTCGGGCTTACCGCCACACCGATCCGTTTTCTGGATGGAAACCGGAACATTGCAAAAGAGTTCTTTGACGGAAATGACATACAGGGTGTACAGCTTTCGGAAGCCATCCAGAAAAAGATCCTTCCAACTTTTGAGTATGTAACTGCCTTGTACGATCTTCCCGAAAGCAAAGGAAACAACGAACTGACAGAAAAACTGTACAGCCGTCTGGATTTCCTGCGAAATGAATACTCTTTCCAGAATATCCTTAGAAAACATCTTGCAGGCAGGCATCCTGTCAAGGCGATCGTCTTCGTGGATTCCATCCAGGAGATACCCAAAGTCATGGATTCCTGCAGGGAGATCTTCCCGGACGCTGTTCATCTGGACGCACATTCCAAATATTCAGGAAAGGAAAATGCCGAAACCTATGAACAATTCGAGAACATCAACGGGGACTGCTTCCTGTATGTTGTAGACATCCTGAACGAGGGCATTCATCTTTCCGGAGCAAACACAGAGATCATGTTCCGCCGTACCCGCTCTCCCATCGTTTACCTGCAGCAGCTTGGAAGGATCCTTTCTGTCAGCAACGCTGAGAACGATGTTATCATTTTTGATTTTGTTGCGAACCACATGAACATGCGGGAATATACAAAAATGCAGAATGATACCGTATCAAGACTTTCTTTCGATATCGGGGATCCATGCCGACAGATCGTGCAGCATGATTACGCCCTGGAGGAATTAGAACTCCTGGAAAAACTGCATCAGCTGGAAAATAATCTCTGGACAACGGAAGAGGACGATCTTATGAAAAAGTATTATGAGAAAGGAAAAGGGATTGATCATCTGCTTACTATCCTTCCAAACCGGACACGCATCTCCATCATCCACAGGGCAAAGATCCTTGGACTGGCAGGCATCCGCAGAAAATATTCCGAAGAGTTTAAGGATGATATCAAAAAATATTATTGTCAGAAAAATGGAATCGACCTCATCCTTCAGAAATATCCCGGATACACCCGCGCAGGTATCACAAACATTGCTAACAGGATGGGACTTACCTTTCGGGACAGCCAGCCATGGACAGCAGAAGAAGACGAGCTCTTGAAGCAAAACGCTTCTCTTTCCATTTCGGAACTTCTTAAGATATTCCCGGACCGCACAAAGGCAGGCATCACTGGAAGAAAGCACAATCTTGAGATCACTAATCGAAGCATGCATACCTGGACAGAGGAAGAGATCTCCATCCTTAAAGCGAATGCAGACCTTACGTCAGAGGAAATCCGCAGCAGATTTTTCCCGGATCTGACCATAAGCAATATCAATTCTGCCAGACGTAAGTATGACTGCCGCAAGGACAGAAACTGGAAACCGGAAAAGATCGAACGCTTTTGTGCACTGTACAGCAAAGGCGGATGGAACGCCGTAAAGAAAGATTCTGAGTTTTCAGATATGAGTAAAAAGGCCATCAACGGTGCTGCCCATCGATACAATGTCCGCTCCGCAGCATCACACCCCACAACCTGGACCGAAGAGGAAAAGGACATCTGCAGGGAATGGCTTGCGATACCGGAAAAAGATAGGCCTCCGCGGAGAGAATTAGCCAAAAGGATCCCGGCTCACTCAGAAAACGGAATCAAGGATATGTGCCGCAAACTTAAGACAGATTGATAGCAGGAGATACTTCTCTCCTGCCGAAAAAAAGCCGCCCAAACGGACGGCTTATTTGTTGTACTTCCAGATTTTTTTGATCTCTTCTTTTCTAAGCTCCCAGAAAGTTGCCTGCACATGAGAAGCCTGATCGATCTCGAATACCCTGTACCAGGACTCTTTCTTGAATTTTTCCTTTCCTTCCATATCCGGATTATAGTACCAGTCCAGTTCTTCGTCGTTTCTACACCATGCCGTATCGTTAAGCTGTGCGACCGTCCAGATCTCTTCGTCAGAGAGAACGACCTGGGAATTTTCTTTCTCCAGTTCGATCAGCACCATCTCCTTTGCGGCACCCCGAAATTCCACCCATCGCAGGTCAGGACGGGCCTGTCTTGTGCGGAGCCTGTACCACGCCCATACCGGATATTTAATGCCTTCCGGAGGCGGTCCGATCTTTTCTGTCATATACCTGGACATCCAGTCATATGCATTGGCAAACTGCCGGCCGGAATCGTCCCAGGTAAGTACTTCTCTCTTATCCGGATCGCACTGGTAGATTCCTGTTTTCTCAATTGTTTCTTTGTATACTCTTGCAGGCATTGTCGTCCACAGCCTCATTCTTCCACCTCCAAACGAATTATGTATTTTCTATTATACACGAAACCCATGTTCAGAAATATTTCTATACAAAAATCCCTGCCAGGCCGGTACATTCTGTCTCATACCGGCTGACAGGGAAAATCCTATTTCACTTTGATTTTTTTAACCTTGCTCCAGCCAGAGTAATATCTCTTTCCGTTAACTGTTTTGTATGTACGGATACGGATATAATAGTTTTTATTGCTGCGGAGATTTTTAAATGTGATCTCCGTTGCTTTTTTGCCAGCTGTCGTTGTCTTTGGCTTTTTCATATTTTTCTTCAGACTGTACTGCACCTGATATCCGCTTACGGACTTCGACGGCTTCCAGGATACGACAAGCGTCTTCTTTCTTCTTGATTTCGTTTTAAGACTTGTAGTATTCATTGGCTTTTTCACAGGAGCCTGTGTAGGTTCCGGGGCCTTTGTAGGTCCTATCGGGTTCGGCGTATCCGTAGGCTTCGGTGTATCTGTCGGCTTCGGTGTTGCTGTTGGCTTTGGCGTTGCAGTGGGCTTCGGTGTGGCCGTTGGTTTCGGCGTTGCCGTTGGTTTCGGTGTCGCCGTTGGCTTCGGTGTGGACGTTGGTTTCGGCGTAGTTGTTCTGATTATTTTTGTAGTATCAGGGAAACAGCGCTCTCCCACTTCCTTGATCGTGGAAGGCAGTGTTACACTCTTCAACAATTTTGCGTCACAGAATACATATCCCTCAAGCGTCTCGATTCCTTCCGGAATTATTACTTCCGTAATTTGCGTACATCCAACACAAAGCATCTGGGTAAGAGTTTTTACTCCATTACCAAACGTGATTGATTGTAGATTCTCACAATTGCTCAAACAGAAATCATTAAGTGTCTTTACAGAATCGGAAATTACGATCTTGTTTAAATGACTATGATCAAATGCATTTGCTGTGATCCTTGTTACATCGTCCGGTACCCTGTATTCTCCGGTTTTCTTAGCGGGAACTGCTATCAGATAGTAGCCTTTCCCTTCTTTTTTATACAGGACTCCATCCACAGCCTTATATACCTTATTACCACTTGCTACCTTGAATTTCTTCAGATTTGTCATTCCGCGGAAAGCATTGAAAAATGTTGCATCATTTATGGAAGCAGGGAGTTCAAGCTCTGTAATGCCTGTTCCGGAGAATACATCTGCCCACAATTCCTCTACGCTATTTCCCAGCTTGACATCTACCAGCTTAGGATCATCGGCAAACGCATTGTATCCAATACACGCTACATAGTTTCCAACCGTTACTTTCTCAAGATTTGGGCAATTTGAAAATGCATATTTTTCAATATAATATATGGAATTGCCTATTACAACCTCTTTAATTTCATCAATATAAGGAAATCTGTATTTCTCATATCGATCTCCGGAAAAGTAATATTCATATATCCTTCCGTAACCAGAAATAGTTAAAACCCCATCTTTTAATGTCCACGTCGCATCATCCCCACATTTACCACTCTTTTCACCCGTTGGTTTTTGCGTTGGTGTGGGAGTTGCGGTAGGTTTTGGTGTCGCAGTAGGTTTTGGTGTTGCTGTCGGTTTTGGCGTTGCTGTCGGTTTTGGCGTTGCTGTCGGTTTTGGCGTTGCGGTAGGTTTTGGTGTTGCGGTAGGTTTTGGCGTCGCGGTAGGCTTCGGGGTTGCTGTAGGCCGTGGTGCCGCCTTTGATGTAACGGTAACCTCTTTCTGTGCCGAAATATCTCCGATCTTCAGCGTAATTGTTGTATTACCCGCCTTTTTTGCAGACAGTTTACCATTCTGGTCTACGGAAACAATACTGTCATCCGCAGAAAGCCACTGGACACTGTCAACTGGATAGCATGTTGAATTACCTTTTTTATATATTAATTTAAACGTAGCATTTGCTGTTTTCCCCTCTTCCAAAGAAGTGTCCGAAAGTACGATCTCCGCAGTGATCTGTGTCTTGTCCACATCTATGGTCTGAACCGTTGTACCGGAAACGCTGCTCATGGATTCATCTTTACTTCCCATTTTCCAATCCATACAGAACTCCGCGGATGTGGTGTTCCTTCCATTTTCATTATTAAGGAAGGAAGAGACTGCGATATATTGATACTCCGGAGTGATCAAAGACTCGTAATGGCCTGTTACCCTGCCAGTCTGATTAACCCAGTCATTTTTTTCCCCATACCATTGGTTGATCCCATAGAGCATGTCATTTGCACCGTTCCAAGCCAGATTTTCTGCATATGACGTAGTTCCACCCGGTGCCCAGATACTTTCCGGCCACATATTACAAGGACGAATATGTTCTCTGCGGACAGATGCCTCCGCGGAACGTATCCTTGCAATATACTCCAGATCGGATGACCACTTTAAGGGCACATAATCAGCCATGGTAAGTTTCTTAGATGGATCCCGCGGATTCTGCACTCCTTCTTCATATGCCTCCCTGCGGATCTGATTGATCCGGTCAAGGACTGCCTGGGATGGTGCCAGATAAGAGCCTTTGATCCCAACTTTCACTTTTTCCGTTGTAGCAGCAGGATGCACTGTCTCATCTTCGGTTTCAGGCACCTCCTCCGATCCGTCTGAGAATAATTCATCTTCCTGAACTTCATCTGAAAAGTCCGGTACTTCCACAGCAGAATCTCCTATGTCCACGGCACCAACATAGGAACAGTTAGAAACCACAAGCGTGATCCCTAACAATACAGATATCAGCTTTTTCTTCATGGTTTTTTCCTTCTTTCTTTTGTGTTTTCAGATATTACCATTGTAGCACTTGAATGTATCATTTTCCATCATTTCCTCCCAGAAAAATATTTTTTGTAATACATTTTTTGTCAGAATCACTCCTCTTCTTATCGCAGTATTTTGAGGGGTGTATCCGCGGAGATATCTTCCTCATGTATCTATTGTAGCCGGATATCAGGCGCAGTCCGATCTGGTACGAAAGATCGGCATTTCACAGAAAATATTCTGGTCTGAAAACCTGTCAAAAAATGAGATTGCTGATTGGTCCTGCTGCGGATTTTTCATCTCTGCTTCATATCAATCATTTTATTTTTGCAACGAAATACAAAAGAAGACGAGAAAATATGGTTGCAAACAAAACATCTGCATCTTTAAGGATAAGAAAACATCAACTTCATTATCCAGAAACATTGATGCTGCTCAAGAAAAAATCAAGTACGACAAGTATGTAAAAGCAATACTTAAGAACCGTCAGGTTCTTTTAAGGATATTTCAGCGGGTGGTGCCTGAAGTTAAAGGATTATCATTACCTGAAATTGAAGATTGTATCGAAAAAACAGAATTAAATGTCAGTATTTATCCAGGACTATCCAATCTCGACCAAATACAGGGAATCGACACTGAATCTGCTATTGGAGAAGAAGGAAAGGCTACTTTTGACGTAAGAACATACATCATGGTTGTCATCGCGTGGTTTACTGGACTTAACCCAAAAATAAGAATTCCTGCATGGGCAGCTATCCTTATCATATTTGTTATGTTGCCAAGTCTGTATGAGACACTACTGGGAGATCAGTGAGCCAGAAAGATTATTATCTCCGCTTTTCGCGAGGATTACGTGATTTTCGAATACAAATAAGCGCAGATTAGCTTTCCGCATATTACCTCCATAAAAGAGGCACTATATGGGGTACAGTATCGAACTCAAGCACAGGATAACCGTAGAAACAGCCAAAATGAGACATCCGCAGTATGTCAAACAGGAAATCTCCAGGATGTGACAGATCCGGTGACCGGAAAGCTGGCACCGGCAGAGCAGACGGAAGCCGATATCGACATTACCTACAATTACAGCCATTACTATTACGAAGTTGCGGACGGAGATATCCGGTTTGCTCATGAGGAAGTTTCGGCTTATTACGCAGATGAGACACAGGGACCGGCAGAAACAGAACATGGCATCCGAGGCTTGTACGGTTCTACTTCCGCAGAGCCCATTCCAATGCTGATGGATACGATCGTCATGGCAACGAACTGCCTGATGGGAAAAGATATTGTCTGGTCCGGGGGACTGAAAAAAAGAAGAGCTCAATGCTCTTCTTCTCTGATTGTAGTACGATAATTTGAATTCGAATTCACTTTTTTTCCGATGGAAACCGGTAAGGATATCTCTTTCGGCTTCTCTTTTCCCTGCCATATGATGCATTGCCAGCCCGATACAAAAGATCGTCATCCAGGATCACTTCTGCATCGTACATCCCCTGGTATTTCGCGATATTCTGTTCTGGAAAATGAGCGATCACTACGATCTTGCCCAGATCATGCAACGTCCGTATCACCTGTACATAATCCGTATCCCCACTTACCAGGATTGCTATGTCATAGGCATTCTGAAAACCTTTTGCAATCATGTGTGTGGCAATATTAATATCCGTCTCCTTTTCTTCTGTCGTGTAAGTAGAAGGATCATTAATATCAAACTCAACCCCATGAATACGGTGTATATCCTGCCGTCCTTCGATCACTTCCAGATACGGGGTTTTTTTCATTCCGGTAAGCCAGTTGTAGTATCTCTGATAAGGCTCCAGAAGCATCAGCTCGTCACATGGCTTATATGCAAACAGATATGTTTTGATCACCTCCGAATCCAACGGAATCTGACGGTTTATCAGCCGTCCTAATTTTTGATAATCGACAAAAGGAGGTTTTCTTCCCCTGTTCTTCCACTTCCAGGAAATAAAAAAATTCTGATAATCAATAAAGACCATTACTTTGTGCATCTTTGCCATCCTTCTCTTTTTTCATCAGCATAGAAAGGTAAGATGTTCTCGTTGTGTCCTCCATGGAATACCCCAAAGCTTCCAAGACATCTTCTATCTGTTTCAATGCTTCTGTCCTTTTTTCTTCCGTATCTGTCAATATCTCCAGCTCCAGGTAGTCTCCCAGACCTTTTACGTTATCCAGACATGCAGTCATATTATTTTTGTTGAGATACAGCCGCTTTTTCTCTACCGGAGATACCGGACAAAAACCGATATGCTCCAGTATTTTTCTGACCGTTTCTCCGTCCCCGACTTCTGTCTCCAGTTCCTGCCTGGTCATGGATACCTGATCCAGTTTTGCACCTTTGTAGGTGATCACACTTGTCTCTTTTGGGGACTCCAGATCCTTTACTTTTCTGATCCTCAGAGCCTCACCCAATGCAGCAAAGTCATGATGTGTGGAGGTATAATATATATCCGTCTCTACGACGCACCTGTTTTCCAGAAATCCTATTTTTTTAAGAGAATCCATGACCTGTTTTCTGTTTTGAATTTTTACCTTGATTTCAACCTCAATGCTCATCCCAGCATCTCCCCATATTTTTCGTGTTGTTCTTACAGTATAAGCGAAAAACAGAAAAACGTCAAACAGGCCGACTTTGCGGACATTCTTTTCTACATTCCTAGGATATCCGAAACACCTTTTTTCAGACATGCAAAAAATACTTTCCTTTTCCCAAAAAAAGCAATATAATGCTTCACGCAAGAAGATTGTTCTGCCAGCCGGAATAATCCAGCCAGACGAAAATATTATTGCTGACACCATCTATTCTGTTTTGCGAAATCTGGCATATTGCAGAAAAATAAGAAATGAGGAAATACAGTGGAAAGAACATTTGTAGCAATTCCATCAAACGATAAAGACACCACCATGCACCTGGAGATCTATGCACCGGAATATAAGGGCAATCTCAAAGGCCTGATCCAGATCTGCCATGGAATGACAGAATATATGGGAAGATATGTGGAATTTGCAAAGTATTTTACCAGCCGCGGATACATTGTCTTTGGCAATGACATCATCAGCCACGGACACAGCACCACACCAGGATCATCCTGTTTGTACATTAATGACTGGAACGATACGGTTAAGGATATGGTATCAGCAAGGGAATATGTTGCCCGGAAATATCCAAACCTTCCTATTTATCTTTTGGGATTTTCCCTGGGTTCTTTCATTGTGAGGACAACCCATGACCTGACTCCCTACAAAAAAGAAATCCTGATAGGTACCGGTGCGCAGTCCGCTTTCCTGATGAGGATAATGAGAACATGGATCGGGAAAAAATATACCGGAAAGATGTCCTGTGCTTCCGATGAGATCTATGATCTGATGTTCGGTACATACAGCAAAAAGTTCAAAGGCAGACCAGCCAATTACTGGCTCCTGACAGATAATGAAAAGAGAAAGGAATACACTGGTGACAGTCTTATTCGTCAGGATGTGTCTCCTGCTTTTTTCTGCGAGTTTTCCAAAGGCATGGAATGTGCCAGCAGAAACCTTAAAAATCCGAATAATGCCATTCCGACTTTATTCCTGTATGGAAAAAAAGATCCGGTATCCGGTTTTGGAAAAGGCATCCGAAAGGTATACAAAGCATACAAAGAAAACAATCCGGATACGGAGATCAGAAGCTTTCCCGGAACCCATGATATCCTGCATGACTCCGGATGCGAAGCCTTGTTTAAAGAAATTGAGGATTTTATAAAAAAATAATCCGCAAATTAGAATCCTGTTCTATTTTATTGTCTTAGACAATGTGCTTTGTGTTTTAATTTTTTATCCCAATACTATTACATTCATCGTAATTTCTATACATTTTTTACATACTTTCCATTTCGGGAAGTGCGGCAATCCCACGACTTTAGTCGTGTGAAGTTTTAAAATCGGAAACCAGTTTTGATTCTGATTGCAGCTAAGAATAGATTTTCTCCTATCGAAAATGCAGACAATATACTCAGTATCTGCAGTACAATGACCATATATCAAAAATGAAAGAAATGTGAGAACGAATTGCCAAATGATCAAAACTGCTCCGCAGGGATCTAATAATATAGGCGTAGCTTCCATTACTTTTAATTCAGAGATACTGCGGTGGGTCTCCCCACCGCAGTATCTCTTATACTTGATCTATCACCATTGGTTCTGTCTCTCTGTAGAACCGCCGCTGCTCTACCCTGAAGAACTGCTCCAGCCGTGCAGGGCTGTCTAATCGTCCTTCGTACTCCTCTTTATTCTCAACACGTATAATAAACGGGGCAATATCTGCTTGCAGGCATTGCATAAATGCAAGGATGCGGGCTGTCTTTGCGTCACTGCCAGCTTTAATCCACTCTATATGAAACACTGCAATGTCTCTAAGAGTTTTGGGTTGTTCCTCTATATTTCCAGGTATGTTCTGTCCCGCTCCAAGCCGCATCTGTATCTCCTGTATATCTCCGCCAGACAGACTATATATACACTGTGTAATCGCATACTGCAGCGCCGCAAAGTGTCTGTCTGCATTTATGATATCTTCGGCGCGAAACATCATCTCTCCTTCGTTTGCATATATAAGCCCGCTCTCAAACATACTGATGATGTTTTGTTTTGACAGCTCGCCGCCGTCTAACCTGCCCTCATTATAAGCAAATTCACGCTGTACATACTCATAAACACCGCCACCCCTGCCGCATCTGCTCATAGCGCAAGAGCCTTCTAATAAAAGCTGCTGCTTCAATCTTCTCATATATTCATCCACGCTTTACACCTCCCACATTGACAGTATAATACAAAAACGGTGGGGCTTCAAACCGTATTCACCTATCCTTGGTCCAAAAAGTCCAGTATTCATGCGGGTTTTCGGGCTTCCCTCTCTCAGTAAACCCATAGGTAAACCCACGAAATCGCGAAATTTTTGGTGCCGTTTAACGCAGCCCGAATGCAGCATTCACAACGCTGCTTAATTCCTCAGGTTTATTATACTTGACTTTCGCATAGATGTCCATAGTCGTTTTGCTGTTCTCATGGCCTGCCAGATACTGCACCGTCTTAGGATCAACACCTTTGTAAATCAGATTGGTGATGTAGGTGTGCCGCAGCATGTGCGGAGTCACCTTGAAGTCCATCGTATACACCAGCTTGGGATTGTTCGGCTGATGCTCACCAAGCCTTGGCTTTATTCTATGCTTGATGGACTGCCCATTTACATAGGTGTAATAACAGCGTTCTGCGGTAGAACGGACTGTTATGTACTTCCAGACCCTCACAAACTGTGTTTCCGTCAAAACAGTTCCCTTTGAATTGGAGATCACATATTCCGATTCTGTTTTTTCCTTTGCTTCCTTGAGACAGGCTACTAGGCATTTGGGAATCGGAACATCTCGCTTCGCTGCCGGAGTCTTCAAAAGTGTGTTGACCACCGGCTCACCGCCTTCCACATGCCATGCACGCCTTACAGAAATGTACGGCGTTTTTTCATCCAGGAATACGCAGTCCCATTTCAATCCAAGAATCTCTTCTCTACGCAATCCCGCGTACAAGCCAATCATTACGAAAACATACGGTGGTAGCTCACGAATGCTATCCAGCAAAATGGCAGTCTGTTCATCCGTCAACGCCTCGCGCCGTTTCGCGGGCTTTCCGCCTCTTGCGCAAATCGTTTTGGATGGATTCTCTTTGATTACCTTGCTTTCTTCTGCCGAATTAAAAATGTTCTTAATCACCATATTGAGCTGACCATACATTCCGGAAGAACCTTTTGATAATGGAACCATCAGCAGCCGCAGGTCATCTGTGGTCATCTCGTCCATATACATCTGTCCAATCGGACCCACGATGTACCGATTCACCATCCGCGCGTATCTTTCCAACGCATTGGTTCTTACCGTTCCTGACCGCATCAGCAGCCATTTTTCGCAGTACTCTTCCACGGTCGGATTCTCTCTGTGGAAAACCACTTCTGCAATTTTCTTCTGGGCATCTTCCACCCGGTCATATAATTCTTCGCGTGTCAGCCCATAAATCGCCACTCTCTTTCCGTCTGCATCTGTAATCCGGGTGCGGTAATACTGTACCCCTTTCATCATCACTGTTCCGTATTCCGGAAGTTCAGCAGGGCGCTTTTTTCCTTTAGGATGACAAGCGAGAATCCTCGGTAATTTAATTACCGAGATGAAAGTGCACGGGCAAACTTATGTTTGCCTATTTTTTATAAATATGATAAAATAAAAGAAACAGGTATATCTGAAAGAAAGGAGGTTTCTTATGGCGAGACCACGTGC
>ERZ773229.1202-NODE-1202-length-18682-cov-33.810759_pt1 | contig 18682 bp, 28 predicted proteins | sample MGYA00580992_ERZ773229 | MGnify/ENA primary metagenome ERZ773229 (study PRJEB29015, sample SAMEA2737795) | human gut metagenome | biome: human gut; feature: human-associated habitat; material: faeces | place: China | collected 2012 ... | reverse complement strand
AATACTTCAAAGTATTCTTCTTAAAGGAATTTATTGTTTATTTTTCAATGTACTTCCGTTCTCTTTTTTAGAGAACGTTCATTATTATACTACCGAAGTTTTTAAATGTCAACACTTTTTTAAAACTTTTTTTATTTTTTTAAAAGTATTTTTGAGTACAAAAAAAATTAGCAATTATTTCTTCTTTACTGCTTATTTTTTATGCCCAAAATATTACTAATTTTATACTTTTAAATAAGTTATATAAAATATGTCTTCATATTTACTTGGTACTTTTTTATGATACCATTTTTATTATTGTTTGTCAACATAAATTTATAAAATATTTTACTTTTTTTCTCTTATTAAAATTATAGGTGTTAATTCCTTTCCTTGTCCAGATGGATTATCTCTTATTAGTCCTTTTAATTCCTCATCGCTTAACTTTATATCTGATGAATGTCCTAATACTTCTTGTCCTAAATCATTAGCGTCAACTATCATACAACTCATACCTAGTTTCTCTTTTATTTCATCACATACTTTGCTAGGGTTTTCTGGAATTTTTATTCCTATATCTCCATACTCTTTCCAAACGTGATCATAAAATCCGTCTAAGCCACTTACTTCTTGTCCAACTATTTCGTAAAATACTCCTTTTTTACCAAATAACTTTGTAACTGCACTAGCTATACTAGCCCATAAAACTTTTAGTAACCCTACTGTATCTATTGCATATTGCATTTTTATTGTTTCTCCTACTCCAACACCAGTATCTGGATGTGAAGCAAACTTTGATAAGAATTTCGCCCAAAATCCTATTTTTACATCTTCTCTTTTTACTATTCTGTTTTGGCATAGAGCAATTATTTTTTCACTACTAGAAACTATATCTCCCTCTTCGTATATTGGGCTTACATATTCTTTAAATATATCTATATAATTTTCCCCTTGTTTTACAAACCTTGTTTTTATTGCATGTCTTAAATATGTTTTGCCATTAACTTCAATTTCTACGTTTTTCCCTTCATTTGCGAAAAATTCCATATTAGTTCCACCTTTTTTATTAAATTACGAAATTATTATAATTCATTTTATTTATTTTAGCAATAATTATTAAATAAATTGTAATTTGTTCTTATCATTTTCCAGTATGTATTGAATATACTTATTATATATTTATATATGTAGGAGATTTTTATGGGATCAAAAGGACTAGATTTTAAACATAAAGAAGTTGTTAATATTGTGGATGGCAAAAGACTTGGGTTTGTTCAAGATGTAACAGCCGATTTAGAAAGTGGAGTAATTACTTCAATTATTGTACCTGGAAATTCTAAATTGCTTAATCTATTTGCAGGGAATAATGATATTGTAATTCCATGGCAAGATATTAAATGCATTGGTGAAGATATTATATTAGTAGAAATAAATAAGGAATACTCTTAAAAGCATTCCTTATTTATACATCTTTTTTATTCTTTCTATTGCACTTTTTTCTAACCTAGACACTTGTGCTTGCGATATTCCAATTTCTTCTGCTACTTCCATTTGTGTTCTTCCATCAAAAAACCTCTTTGAAATTATTGTTTTTTCCCTTTTATTTAGTTTCTTCATTGCTTCTGCGACCGTTATATTTTCTGCCCATAATTCATCCGTATTTTTTGAATCTTTTACCTGATCCATTATATATATGCTTTCGCTTCCTTCATTATATACTGGCTCTTGAAGTGAAACCGGATCTTGGATAGCATCTAGGCTCATTACCACTTCTTCTTTTGTTACTCCCAATTCTTTTGCTATTTCTTCCACTGTTGGCTCATTTTGTTTTTCTTTTATTATCTTTTCTTTTGCTTGAAGTGCCCTGTATGCTAAATCTCTAACAGACCTACTTACCCTTATTGGATTGTTGTCTCTTAAATATCTTCTTATTTCTCCTATTATCATGGGAACTGCATATGTGCTAAATTGTACATTCAATGAAACATCAAAATTATCAATTGCTTTTATTAATCCGAACACATCCTATTTGAAATAAATCATCTGCTTGTTCTCCTCTTCCTCCAAATCTTTGTACCACACTTAACACTAATCTTAAATTTCCATTTATGAATTTTTCCCTTGCTATCTCGTCTCCATTTTTTATTTTGATTAATAGTTCTTGTTTTTCTTCATTTGATAGTACAGGTAATTTTGCCGTATCTACTGATGCAATCTCTACCTTATTTATCAAATTAAAAAACCTCCTTTTAGAAATAATTTCTAATCTAATTATTTCCAAAAGTTTTGTTTTTTATTCTACGCATATATATTCTTTTATATTTTCAAACTTTGAGTCTCCTATTCCAGATACATTTTTTATATCTTCTATATTTTTAAATTTTCCATGTTCATTTCTGTAAGTGATTATTTTTAATGCTGTCGATGGTCCTATTCCTGGGAGTGTCTCTATTTCAGTTTGTGCTGCTTTATTTATATTTATTTTTTCTTCCTTTGATTTGTTTCCTTCTATTATAATATTATCTCCCGCTTTTTCTTCTACCACTATTATCTCTTCATCTTTTTCATTTATATTTGGTATTTTCACCTTTTGTCCATCACTTAAGCTATATGCTAAATTTACATTTGATAAATCAGCTTCTTCAGTTGTTCCTCCCGCTTCTTCTATTGCATCCGAAATCCTTGCTCCTTTTTCTAATTCTATAACGCCTTCTTCTTCTACTTCTCCTGTAATGTGTATTACTATTTTATTTTCTATAATATTATCATCTACCTCCTGGTCTTCTTCTATTATATTAGATATTTTTTCTATATCAGAATAATCATATTTTTCCGTTTTACTAATAATATAATATCCTATAACTATACACATTATAATTATTAAAACCACTACTATTATTTTTTGTTTTTTATTTAATATTTCCATAAAAAAACCTCCTTAAATATATTGTTTTTTATTATTTTTTAATATATGATATTTATATAATTTATATTGGGGGAATAAAGATATGCAAACAAATTTAATAAAAAAATCTATACTTTGTATAATTCTTTTTTCTTTGATAAGTACATTGTTTTTGCCAAGTGTTTTGGCTGCGGATGACGAGAATTTTACTATTGATTCTCCTGCCGGAATATTAATGGATTTATCTTCAGGGAAAATTTTGTACGAAAAAAATATGGATGAAAAAAGATATCCTGCAAGTTTAACAAAAGTTTTAACAGCTATTGTTGTTTTGGAAAACTGTAAATTGGATGATATTGCTACAGTTAGTTATGACTCTGTTATGACTCTTAGCTCTCGGATATGTTACAGCAAATTTACAAGTTGGTGAAGAATTAACAGTCGAGCAATTACTATATGTTCTTATGGTAGGTTCTTCAAATGATGCTGCAATTGTTCTTGCCGAACATGTTGCCGGTTCTCAAGAAGAGTTTTCTAACTTAATGAATAAAAAAGCACAAGAACTTGGATGTACAAATTCACATTTTATTAATCCAAATGGTGTACACAATGAAAATCATTATTCTACAGCTCACGATTTAGCTATAATTGCAAAATATGCTATGCAAAATGACGAGTTTAGAAAACTAGTTTCTACAACTTCTTACAAATTACCAGCAACAGCTAAGTATGAACGTGAAGATAGATTATTTACTACAACTAACAGTTTGCTAATTGTAAATAACAATGATAGAGCTGATAATTATTATTATAAATATGCAACTGGAATCAAAACAGGTTTTACTACTCCTGCTGGCAATTGTTTAATTGCTTCTAGCAACAAAGATGGGTTTGAATTACTAACAGTTGTATTAGGAAGTGGACAAACATCACAAGGACTAAGTCAAAGATACCTTGATACAATTTCTATGTTTAACTATGGTTATTCTAATTACTTTATGAGAGGTGTAGCAAAAGAAGGTTCAATTGTTCAAACAACAGTAATAAATAATGCTACTAAAGATACTAAAAAATTAGATTTAGCTTTATCAAAAGATGTTACGGTTCTTATTAAAACTGAAGATAAAAACACTAATTTGCTTCCAACAGTTACTTTAAATGAAAATCTTAAAGCTCCTATAAAAAAAGGAGATGTTGTTGGTCATGTTAAATATGAAGTTGAGGGAATAACTTATGAAGCTGATTTATTAGCTAATTCTGATGTAAAACCGTCTAGAGTATTTATTAAAATTTTGATATTTGTTATTATTTTAGTTTTTGCTTTCTTGTATTTAAAAGCAAAGCAGAATCAAAAGAAAAAAAGAAAGGTAAAATATTATAAAGGGAGATAATTAATTTATCCCCCTTTTTTATACAATTAGAACAAATGTGAATTTAAAAATTGCTTTGTTCTTTTATTAATTTGCTGTATTTGTGATAGTGTTTTGTTCTTGGTTGCTTTCCACATTTCTAAATAATCTGTCTACAACTTCTTTTGTTTCTTCTTTATCATTTAAGAAAAACCATATTCCATTTAGCATTTTTGACTCTCCTGGTAGCTGTTCTGCTTGTATACTATCTACATCAAGATTTACTATATAAGGAATATAATCTTTTAAGTTTGAAAATTCCATGTTGGTTTGAACATAGTCTTTTGCTAGATCCATAATCTTTCCTATTTCTTTTATGTTTTTAAATTGTATTGTTTGTTTTAATACTGTTTTTATTAACTCTCTTTGTGTTTTCATCCTTCCATAGTCTTCTATTCCATACTTGTATGAATATGTAGAACCATCATTATTGTGTCTAAATCTTACCACTTGTTCAACTTTGTCTCCATTTAATTTTTGTAACCCCTCTTTTAAATGAATATGTAAGTCTTGTGTCTCATCATCATAGTCCATATCTATAGGAACATTGAACTCTACATCTCCAACTATATTTACCAATTCTTTTAAAGCCTTTGTGTCTATTAATATGTAATACTTTAAGTTAAGTCCTGTAACCTTGTTTATTGCTTCTATTGTTTTTTCTGGTGTTGAACCATTTGAATAGAAAGAATTTAATTTGTTTCCTGGTCTTGCTTTTTTTGTGTTATCACCTATAAATGTATCTCTTGGTATTGACAACATTGATGCTTTTTGTGTTTTAGGGTCATATGAACACGCAATCATTGTATCAGAAGATCCTGTACTTTCGCCCATTACTAATACTTCTAATTTGTCAAGATTTTTTAATGTTTCCTTATTATGTCCAAATAAAGCTGCTAACCAATTACCATCTAAATCATAAACTTTTTTTGCAAATATTCCTCCGCATATTCCTAAAACGATTAATATTATTATAAATATTTTTAATCCTGTATGTTTTTTCTTTTTATTTGTTTTTCTTTGTTTTACATCCACTTCTTCTTTTACTTTTTCATTTGTTCTATCGTGTTTTCCCACTTTATGATCACTCCTAAAATAAATAATAACTTATGTACTAGTATAACAAAAGCAAATATAAATATCAAGATTTATATTGCTTTTATTTTAAGTATATAATTTTTATAATATTATTTTTGTAATTATATTATTGTTATACATAGCTTTTGTAAGTATTGTTTCATCAATGCTTTTTGTTGCATTTTCTTTCAATAAAGGTGAAATTAAGTAGACTACAGCCAATATTACATACACAATTAATAATCCCTTTAATGCTCCAAATATTGTTCCTCCAAGCTTATTAAATTGCTTTAAGATTGGTAATTTTGCAATTAAATCTCCTAACGCTGCTATGAATTTCAAAACTATTCTAGAAATTAAATATAATATTAACACCGTACATACTTCTATTATTTTTACCGTTATTGTTTCTGCTGTATCTTTTATTGTATTGTTTGCTTCTTTTATAAAGCCTTGTGGAATTTTTGTTGCTTCGCTGGCTTCATCTTCTGGTTTCATTCCTTCTGGTGTAATTTTTTCTATTATAGTACTTTCAATCTTATCATCTATTGTAGTATTCTTTATTATTAATGCCGATACCGGTTTATATAGTATTAGTGCTATAATTATTGCAATAAAAAATGATGTGATTTTTATTGCTGTTTTTATTAATCCTTGTTTGTATCCTATAAATGTAAATAATGCAATTATTAAAATTACTATTAAATCTAAAACAATACTCATGTTTTTCTCCTCCTACAAAGAAATTAGCTCTATTCTGTTTCTTGAGATAATTCCAGCTATATCTCTACTAAACACAACGTCTTGAATTTCTTGTGATGATTTATATCTTTTAATTAGCCAGCCATTACTATTTACAAACAAAACCTCTGTCCCTAAATTGATACATATAATATTGTCTGCTACATATACTCCCTTAGGATTTTGTTCTACTTCATATATTATTTCATTGTTTATATTATTTGTATCTATAATTTTCATTTGAAATTCTTTTCCTAAAAATCCTTTTGATTTTCTTATAACTTTAGTAATTTTTGAATTTAAATTTATTCCCGCAAATAATACATCTTCACTTGTGTAATCAAATACTCTTGTTACATTTTTATTTTTTATAATATCTATGTATTTATCATACATGCAAACTAAGCTATCTTTTTGGTATTCTATATTTGTTATCAAATTATCACTATCGGCTTCATATTTATAAATAATAGCATCATCTGGTTTTTTCTCTGCATTTTCCATTGAAACAATTTCTATTGTTGATTGTATTAATACACCAGAAAAGTTTGTTTCTGCAATTGCTAAATATTTATTATCAGATGAAATATCTGTGTCTATTACTGTTGTTGTTGAAAGTCCTCTTTTAAACAATTCTTTTCCATTATTATCATATATTTCTACTATACTTTTATAACTTGTCCCAGAGATTATTACTGATACATATCCATTTTTATTTACGTTTATCCCTTTTATTTCTCCTTCAATATCTTTCTGCCAAACTATATTCTTGTTTTGAATACAATATAGTTTTTGTCCATTTTTTTCTGCAATACATAAATAATTTCCTTTACTAGCAAAAAGAGGTGTTGAAATTTGTATATCTAAATTTCCATCTTTATTTCCAAATCTATTATAAAAATCTAGGCTGTTTTGTTCTAATACCAATACGTATTTTTCATATGCATATACTCCTGCTAACTTATTAGCTTCCAAATCTATTTTTACTAAATCAGCAGATTGGATTTCTTTTCTAAATATATATTTATCCGAAAAATCTCTAAAGCTCTCATTTTTTATATATAAAATTATACATGTAACAATTAGTGCAATTACTAGTATGCCTACAATTAACTTTATTATCTTTGATTTATTTAATTGCTTCTTTGGCTTATCCAAATTCCCGTTCTTCACCATTAAACATATAATATTTCATAAATTTACACCTATCTTTTACATTATATAATACTTATATCAAACTAGCTTGCTTTTTTCAAGTTTAATATAAAAATTATTTGTATTATTCCTAGGTATCCAAATATGGGATACAAAAGATTTATTAAACATGAAAAACTTAATTTACTAACCAAAATAGATGTTATGCACATTATTATAGCCCAATATGTATATTGCTTTTTACTTTTTGTACAATTAACCAAAAAGCTATAACCTGCAGATATTGCAGTTGTAAATATTGCAACTAATATTACAAATCCATAAAGATATTTATAAATATTTCCAAGTAGTCCTGCAATATATACAATCGGTATTTCTATTCCTTCTAAATCTTTTATAAACACTTGAATTAAAAAATATATTATTATCGACAAAACAGTCATTACAATGGTTACAATAGTAACTATTTGATTTATTTGTTTTTTACTTTTTATCATTTTTTTCATGCTTACTAACATAGAAATTAAAGTTATACTGTTATAACTTGCGTATAATATGCTACTTAAAATCCATCTTACATTGCTCTCTTGAAAATTATTAAAGCATAGTTTTCCACAATTTATTTGTTTTGCACCTAGTAAAATCACAAGTAATATTAATATTGGAATTAAATATGTATTTATTTTTACAATTCCATTAATATCTTTAAAAAATGTTATTAATGATAATATAGATATTATTATTCCCCCATATATTTTAGATGCTTGAAATTCCTGAAAAAAGTAGCTGGCGAATCCAGATACCATTATAAAAAATGATATTAATAAAAATATGTTTATAATATTATTTATTGTAAATATTAATATTTTATTGTCTCTCAACTTTTCTGGAATTATAGACTTCAAAAAATCCTCATATTCTTCTTGTTTTAATTGCATACTAATTTTTAATGTTTTGTATATTACAATTCCTATTAACATGCATGATATAAAAATGCCCAATAGTCCCTTTAGGCCATATACATTAAAAAAAGTGTATATTTCTTGCCCAGAAGCAAATCCCGCTCCTATTATCGTTCCAATAATCACAAAACTTACTTTTAAACTTTCTAAAATATTACTCACCTTGCCTTTAATAATATATATGTTGGTATATTAGCATTTATTTAGAATATATTTTTTTAGGTGATTATTTTGGAATTTTTATACCCTCTATTTATTTCTTTTATACTTGTATTTATTTCTGAACTTGGTGACAAAACTCAGCTTATTGCATTATCTTTTTCGTCGAAACTAAAGTTTTATGTGATTATTTTAGGTGTAGCACTTGGTTCATTTTTTAGCCACGGAATTGCAATTTTATTTGGAAGTTTTTTAGGCAATATAGATAATCCAGCTTTTCAAAGTATTTTAAAAAATATTACATATATTTCTTTTATTATTTTTGGAATTATAACTATAAAGCAGAGGAACTCTACTGAAAGTGTATCATCCAGAGATAATACCAAAATCAAGAAAAACATTTCCTATATATTATTTATTGCTTTTAGTATTGCAGTCGGTGAACTTGGAGATAAAACATTTCTTGCTTCCATTGGATTAGGCATACAATATCCTTATTTTAAAATTATGCTTATTTGTGGAGCTATCTTAGGTATGATTGCAAGTGATTCTATTGCTATTATTTTTGGAAAACTTCTAAGCAAAAAAATACCAGACAACATTATCAGTCTATGTTCTGGTTTACTATTCTTAATATTTGGATTTGTCGGATTTGTTAATTTTATTTTATAAATGTATTGACTGCTACATAAAAATGTGTTATTATATTATTCGTTCAAACAAATGGTCCAGTAGCTCAGCTGGATAGAGCAACGGCCTTCTAAGCCGTGGGTCGGACGTTCGAGTCGTCTCTGGATCACCAGTAATATTAATTTGTTTAAGGCATTGCAGTTTATGCAATGCCTTTTCTCTAACAAATCATAGTTTTTACTCTTGTTTTGAAAATATCTTTGAAACTTCATCACCTGCTGCAATTTGTTTTTTATAATCACTTCTTGTGTATCTATTAGTTGATGAAATGTTTTGATACCCTAACCAATCTTGTAAATCTCTTATATCTACTCCAGAAATTTGTTGTATTTAGCTCTGCTAACTTTTGATAATAAAAAAATTTCTTGCTTTTTCTTTTGGTTGCTAGATTACAAGATTTTTACTATATTAACATCGTTTTATCTATGTAAATTTTACATTGTTTTGTGTTATATAAATGTATAATAAAAAAGTATGTGTATTCACAGGTACACATACATCTACAAGTCTGACTAGTGGTTAATCAAACACATTTAATGTAACAATATAATAGTATATATTTTTTGTTTTATCTTTCTTCGCCTTCAGGTTCATTACCTTTAGGTTCATTAACTCTATGATTACCATTAATTGGTTCTCCATTTACTGTAATTTCTTGAAAATTAGCATTCATATGTTTTCCATATGGACATTTAGGTGTTGACTGAAGATCTATTAAATCACATGCCTCTTTCAAAAACATATCCGGAAAATAATCATAAGATATATTAATATTTTCTTCTAATTCAATTTCTTGAATCATTCTAGATATCAACGTTGCTTTAAACATATTTATACGTTCAGGAGATAGCCTTTGTATTTTATTGCTAGCCTCTTGAGAACCTAACCCTAACTGCTTAACCCACCAATTAGCAGCAGTAACTAACCCATTAAAATTCTCTTTTGATTCAAAATAATGCATTATATCATTCCAACTGGTATTATCATCTAATTCGCCATTTGCTAATTTTATAATTTCAGTTCTCTTTTTTTCGGCATTTACTATTTTTATAGGAGTATTTTCTGGTAACCCTAAGTTCTTTGCATTATTTTTCAATGATTCTTCTAATTCTTTATAAAACTCAATTAGACCTGGACTTATTGTCCCATTTCCCTCTGCTATGATAATTACTTTTAAAGGTGTATCTTCCGGCAATCCTAATTTTGCAGCTCTATCTGCTCTATTTTTTTCAATTTTTTCTGCTTCTTCTCTCCATTCTCTATAAATTTCTGGTTCAACTATATTACTCATACAACACTCCTCTTTTTATAAATTATTTTTTAATACACTTTTAGTATAACAAAATTCGATTAAAATGTCTACATAACTATTGGATTATATATAAGTTTTTAATTCTAGATTTGCAACTTAATTATATATGATTTAAATCACTTATTCAATTTTTATTATCTTTGTTTCACATCAATTGTAACACTACATTTTTTCTTTTACTTTACTTGAAGCAGATAGGTATTAGTAAACTGTGATACTTTTATTTCTTTTCGCGTATTTTGTCGAATAGTCACCAAAAATGTAGATGATTAATTCTTGCTAAACTAAGTAAAATCAATTATAATAATTTTGTTATTTTATAAAAAGGAGGGATATATGATGAAGAAAAGTAACATAGTTTTAATAGCAGTAGTAATAATAAATATTATAATAAATATTTTTTTGCTTGCTAAGTATATAGAGTTTAAGCCATTATTAAATGAATTAAGTAAAACATATATCATAAATCAATAAAATAAATAGAATGGAGGCTGTTATTAACACCCTCCTGTAACTAGTATGACTCCCATATAAAATGTGTTATTTAATCATTATTGTTTCCGTTTAGTTAAATCGGATTTTAATAAATTCAGCACATTATACGCATTCCTTGAGCAGGTTCTTTTGTTTTGCTATTTTACTTTCACAGCATGTAATACTACTCTGTACTTTGTATTGTCTGCACATGTTGATAGAGTTAATATGCTGTCTGTTTCTTTTATATCCACATTAAAATCTTTTTTACTTCTACCTTTTATTTTTTCTACAAATTCCTTAAAATTTGATATATTTGTTTGTAAGTAATATTCTTCCGTTTCTATTTGATATACTGAAAACACTTGATATTTGCAATTCTCATTTTCTGTAATTAAGGCTATATATTTATTGTTTTCATTATTATACCACTCTTCTTTAATAACATCTTTTAAGCTTGCAAACATACTTCCGTTTTTCATATTGTGTCCATATATTATAATGTTTTTGTCAGTTCCATCAAATTTATTTCTGTAATCTGCAAAAATCCACCCTGCTTTATTTTTTTCTTTATCAAAATTATGTGTTAAATAATATGAATTATCAGTTCCTTTTACTACTGGAAAATCTATATCTGTTCCATTTACTTTTATCCATGCAATAGCATCAGAATTTTTTTGCTTTAATTTTGCAAAATCTATTTTATATTCTTCATTATTTGAGTCCATTTCATTATTGATTACAACATTTTCTTTAATTTCTGACATTATATCTTTATTCTTTTTATTGCTTTTTATCCACTCGATAATTTTTATTCCTGAGAATATTATAACTGCAATTAATACAATTTGAATGAAAGTAACAAGTATCTTACTTTTTTTCTTCATTCTAGCCCTCCTTTATTTGGCTATATTTCTAAATGCACTTTTATTTATATCACAGAATACTAGCTTAAACAAGATTTATTCTATTCAATGCATATTGCTTTATGCCAACTTTTTTCTTAAATCTCTTGAATAATTACGAAAATAAAGCTATAATATACAAGTATCATAAATTTGCGCTTGTAGCTCAGCTGGATAGAGTGTTTGGCTACGAACCGTATGTCCAGTGGTCGTCGTAGTCTTTGATATAAGGTAGTTTTAATGGATGTCCATTTACTAATTCCCCCAGCTCTTCCCCCAAACTGGTATTAAAGCCTTGAAAATTTAATGAAAATATTTTATAATAATTGCATATGCGGCTATAGTTCAACTGGATAGAATGCAAGCCTACGAAGTTTGAGATTGGGGGTTCAAGTCCCTCTAGCCGCACCATTTTTAAAAAATTTAAGCACTTATTTTTATAGGTGCTTTTATTATTCTTTTTCTTACGATCTTTTTTCCTGTATATCCTACTTTTTTTGTTTTCTCCTTTAAAGATTTTTTATTAGCTTTTTCAAATTCTTCTTTTTTTCTTTCTTCAGAAATGTAGATATAATAGAATTCTGTTGTTTCAAAATCTGCATGTCCCATGATTTCTCTTAATACTTCCTTTTCCATTCCATTTTGACTCATTAATGTCGCAAATGAACGTCTAAATCCATACACTGTCATATGTTCAAGTCCATACTTTTTAATTATTGATTTTAATTTTTTATCTAATCTTTCTGGCAAGTATGGCATACCGATTGTATTTAAAAATACATACTCTTTAGATGGCTCAAAAACTTTTCCTTCTTTTTCTCTTAATGTTTTTCTTTCATTATATATTTTTTGTAACATTTTATTTAATCTTCTACTCATTGGAATTTTTCTATAACTTTCATCTGTTTTTAATTTGTCATCAATGTATTTATGCCCTACTATGTTAAAATTATAGTCATAAATTGTAGCATCTTTATGAGCATTTTCAACATAAATCATATTAGCATCAAATAGAATATTTGATATTAACATTCCGCATCCTTCTTCTGGCCTCATTCCAGTTTGTAATAATGTTGCAAACAATTCACAAAAAGCTCTACCATCCTTCTCTAATATGTCCAACCATACTGTTTGCCTCTCTGCTGGCAAGTAAATTGATTTTGTTTTATTTGACCTTTTCTTTCTAGGAAATTTTAAATCGAATTCAGGTATTTGGTTAATCAAATTTTTCTTTTTAGCATATTGTAAAATTTGTCTTATCATTAAAAAAGTATCTTTTGCATTACGCTGTTTTCCTTGCCTAATGGATGAAATGTAATCTTCTACAATTTCTTTTGTTACTTCTTGAACCGTATATTGTGAAAAATTTGGTATAATATGTTTTTTTAATATATAAACGTATGCATCTATAGTCTTTACACTTAATTTCTTTCCAGTGCTCGGATTTACAAAATCTTTTTTATAATTTAGCCATATTATTGCAAACTGGCCAAAATTAATGGATGAGTTTATACCTTTATGTAGCACAATATCCTCTTTGGCATTAACAAACTCATTAAACCCTTTTAAATTTTCTTCACACTCTTCAGAAAATATATTTTCTTCTATTTTTTCTGAATTTTGTTTGATTAGATATTTTTCAACAATTAACTGTGCTAACCTTGTTCTTGCAATTTCTTCAGTTACTCCTGAACGAGATAATCTGGGATTTCTATCTACTCCTTTCATTACTTTTTTAAGTTCTAATCTAATTCTTGCTTCAAAACTATTACCTTTTCTTCTTATAGTAACAGTTCCTTTTTCAGCTTTTTCTGTACCTCCTACTTTTTTTATTTTTGTTTTATTCAAACTATTATCAACTTTTTTCATTTAGCTCCTTTCTCACAGTCCACAAATGAAAAAGTTTATTTATAAAACTTATCATTATTATAAATTAAGATAAGTTAAAAAATCAATGTCAGCAACTTAGTATGTATATTTTCCATAATTATTTGCAAACCATTTAGGCAATTCTAATTTATTTATTATAATTTTTCTTTTTAATCTAATCGCTGGAAAGCCTTCCATTTTAACTAGCTCTAGCATAAGATTTTTTCCTATGTTTAACATTTTAGCAGCTTCATCAACAGAAATGCCAATCCTTTCATCCTCATTCATTATTTCCACCGGCCTTTTCTGCCTCTAACTTTTTTTCTGCATACACTTTTGCAGTTGCTGTAATTAATGCCATTTTTCTATCGTATAATCTAAAAGCACTTTTCATATTCATATCCAAATCTGCTAAAAGCAAATTAGTCCCATTTGTGCGATTCATATTTTCTAAAGCAATTTGAGCATAAGCAACAGCTTCTTTTTTGTTCATAATAATCACCAAAAAAAGAAAGCCTATAAAATAGACTTACTTTATCCTTTCATTCATTTTTTTGCTTTAATGTACTTTGGTACATCATAACTACGACCTAAATTCTCATCAAATTCAAATCTAGTTTTTGAAGGGTTATATTTGTACGCACTATAATTCCATTTTCTATAATTTTCATTAGATAATTGGCTTTTTCTAGACATTTCAAAGACATCTTGATTGTGCATAGTTTTTAAAATCAAATCATCAGAAGCATTTTTAAATTGAGATTTCTTTCTTTGTTTTTCTACACGTTGTTGTATATCTTTATTTCGATTTTTCTTGTTTATAGCTTTTCTCCTTTGTTTTTCAGCAATATACCTTTCATCTTTTGATACCGCCTTTGACACAGTACTTTTTGCTATATTTAATAATTCGGCTATCTCAGTTTGCTTCATTCTTTTGTTAAAATATAAATCTAAAATTATACTTTTCATATTAAAACTCCTCGCCAAAAAGAAACTTTTTGTTAAACACTTTTAAGATATGACAAATCAAATTAAGTAAAACTACTTAATTTCAAGTTTTTTCATTTTTTCTCTGAAGGCTGCATGTTTTTTTTGTCTTTTCTTTTCTTCAATATGTTTCTTAATGCTTGGATATACAATTGCGATAATATCAATAATTGCAAATATTGATATAAAAATTATAATCAAAATCTTAAGCATTATAGTCCTCCTTGCATATATACTTCTAATTAGATGGGAACTTGTCCCATCTAATTAGATTTTAAATAGTGTGTCCAAATAATTTTGAACTTTGCCCTTCACTATATACACAACAAGTGAGAATTAAAAATTTAACCCAAAATTCTAAAAATTTTAAAATTTATAATTTTTAATGCCTTTAATAAGTTTTAGTATTATGTATTGATATCTGTCTTCATCCCCATAACTCATTCTTTTAATAAGATAACGTTTCTTATCAATAATCTTTAATAGAGCCTCATCATCTCCAGCTTTAGCCCTAACACCAAGAAAATATAAACTATTATTATTCATTCAAATCATATCCTTTCATAAACATTCTTAATTTATCTAGTGCTCTCTTTTTTATGCGACTTACAGACTGTTCTCTAATACTCATAATTTTTGATATTTCTGAAGTAGTATAATGTTTTTTAAAATATAAAAAAATCACTGTCTTTTCATTATCAGACAGCGATTTAACTCCACAATTAAGCACATAATTATCCTCAAAGCCCTCGAAGACACACGAAAATCCATCATCTTCCTCCGCAAGATATGGTTTAAGATATTCCTCGTAATCTTCATTATCAATTATTTGTAATTCTCTACATTCATATTTCCTTTGTTTATTGTAATAATTCATAGATGCACCTGCAATAGTTCTATTTAGAAAAGATTCAAATCTTGCTTCTAAAATTTCTAATTCCTGCATCATATAAAAATTCCTCCAATCATAAAAGATTGGGGCAATTTAATCCTTACAACAAAAATTATAAAATTATAAAATCAAATCCTCCTTTCCAATAAAAAATAGGGCAGTATAGCTTTATAAGAAATAACATATATCTTTTGTGTAATAACTTATTTCGTTAGTACTTTTATTACTTTTCTTATAAGGTTAAACTACCCCAAATCATTTTATATTAGAGTAATGGAAAAATAATGTAGAAACATGATGTAAATCTATGTCGAATTATACAAATCAAGTTTAATCTAGGTCTCTACAAGTCAATGATTATGGAATTTGTAAAATCAAACGTTATTTGGTAAATGATAAATTTTACATTTTGTAGATTATGTGAAAATAATGTCAAATAAAGTAAAATATACAAAAATAGATAATGGAGTAAAAAAAATGGAGGTTAAAAGTGGCATTAGATAGAATAAAAATTGGCATTAGAGTAAGAAATATAAGAGAGGTTAAATATAAAGAAACTCGAGCAGTTTTTGCTGAAAGATGTAATATGACAGACACACATATAGGTCAAATAGAAAGAGGCGAGATTTTGCCAAGCCTTATTGCTTTAGATAAAATTGCTTCTAATTGTGGAGAGGATTTAGATTATATCCTTTATGGGAAAAAAGAAAGCAATAGTATTAGAAGAAATATAGATATTTTTTTAGATAGATGTAGTCCTGCTGAACTTAATATGTATTTTAAATGTATTTCAAGTATAAAAGGGTATATATGTAAGTTTAATTAGTAAAAAGATGTGATTCTTGTGTGAACAATATTACATCTTTTTTTTAGTTTTTTACAAGTTTTGACATTATTTTTATGTTTTATACATTATACTTATATAAAAATAAAACTCTAAAAGTAAAGGAATGATAAAATGAGACATTGGAATGGTTTAAAAATAAATGATAAAGTACTATATCATAAAGGAGAATATATATTATTAAAATTATATGAAAATAACGGAAAAAAAGTTTGCGACTTACGTCCTATAGCCCCAAATGGCAAAGATTTAAAGGAAATATCTATATACGATTGTATTAGGTTAGATTAGATTTACTATTTTGTCTTATGATATTAAGCAATTATATGAAAAATCCATTTCAGTATTAAGAAAATTGGATAAGGAACCCTCACCAAAGGAATGGAATATAATTGCTAAAGAAAAAAATTTGTTAAGTCGCAAAGCTATGCAGGGTTACTCCAGAAAAAACTTTAGAGAAATTTATAGGGAAGCTCGAAGAAATTTTAAAGATGAATTATTTGAAAAATTAATTAATTCTATCAAATAGGAGGATATATAATAAATATGAATATTGACATATACAATAATTTATCTATTGAACAATTAAGTATTTGTAAGAAATTAAATATTGAAATAAATATAGATGGTTATTCCAAAAAAGATTATGAAAATTTATGTTCAAAATTAGTAAACTGTTATCAACCTATAAATAGATTAGCAAACCTAAATGTTACCTTAAATGAATATTGCTTGTTAATAGAAAAAATTTATGAATTAGAAAAACTGTACACATAAAGCAAGTCTAAATTAGGCTTGCTTTATTATTTATTTTTGCAATGCTATCCGCAATATATTTATCTAATTTTTGACTTTGCTTTACTATATCCTCATATTTTTCATGATTAAGTATCATATCATATAATTTCTCTCTATTTATTTTTATAATTATATCTAATAGCATACTTAAAGCTCCTTTAAATTAATAATTTGTTTAGTCTATATAAAATCCAAATGTTAATTAAATAATTATTATAAATCTGTAAATAATATTAATTATAACTCCGTGTGTTTATATGTTACCAAATAAATAATATAAAATCAAGTTATTAAGATTTGAAATAAGGGGTTTTATGAAAAATTCAAGAAGAGAAGGCAACTCTAACGTTGTTTCTAATAAAATAAGATATTACAGAGAAAAAAATAATTTGTCATATCAAAAATTATCAGACGAACTTATGCTTTATGGAATTGATATTCATAAACAAGCAATATACAGAATAGAAAAAAATCAAAGAACAGTTGTAGATTATGAACTTTGTGGCTTTGCTAAATGTTTTAATATTGCTGTATCTGATTTAGTAGATGATTACTTAAAAAATTTGTAAAACCTTTTTTCGACAAAATATTAGAAATATATATGATATACTTGAATAGTATTTAGCAATAAATATATGGGGGCATAGAAGTTAGTTATTTGATTGACTAACTTCTATTTTTTATGCCTTTCTTCATCTTGACTTTATAATATTAATCTGATAAATTATTTTTAATAACAAAAGACAGTTTATAATGAAAGGAGTGATATATAGTGAATAAAGCAGAATTAATAGAAGCAATATCAGCTAAAACTGGTGATTCAAAAAAAGCTACAGATGCAACTTTAAAAGCTTTCATAGATGTTGTAACAGACTCATTAGTAAGAGGCGATAAAGTACAATTAGTAGGATTTGGAACATTTGAAACAAGAGCAAGAGCAGCAAGAAAAGGGCTTAATCCTCAAACAAAGCAAGAAATTAAAATACCAGCTTGCAAAGCTCCTGTATTCAAAGCTGGAAAAGCTTTAAAAGATATTGTTAACAAATAATATATAGAATAAAACTCCGATATTTTTTTATCGGAGTTTTGATCTTATTTTAAGATAATATCTAAAACGCTTTTCATTTATGTTGAACTGAAAAGCCAAAATTAAATAGATTTAAATCAGAAGACTTCAACTACCTGTTTATTAATAATAGAAGTCATAAAATAATCTTAGAAGCAATCATAATCATGGATTAATTTAAGAACTATATCATTAATTATAATCTTAGGTGTTAAATCATTTTTAGGTATTAAGTTTGTTGCTTTGATAATATTGGTTTTTATATTATTAATGCTCTTTTTATTTTTATGTGCAATATATTTATATACGTTTTTTTCTAAATTATCTAGTAAGTCAAGATTATTAGATTTATATATAAATAAAATTGCTTCAGCAATATACATAGTACCCTTGCGTTTAAAACTATACCCTAAAGTCGAAAGATAAAAGAGCACATCTTTGTTTAAATTTTCTTTTAT
>ERZ773229.1191-NODE-1191-length-18845-cov-6.389356_pt1 | contig 18845 bp, 15 predicted proteins | sample MGYA00580992_ERZ773229 | MGnify/ENA primary metagenome ERZ773229 (study PRJEB29015, sample SAMEA2737795) | human gut metagenome | biome: human gut; feature: human-associated habitat; material: faeces | place: China | collected 2012 ... | reverse complement strand
GATTGATGCTGTGAAACAGCCAGATGCAGATCTGAGCAGTTATGATATGATTGGGAAAGCCCCGGAAGTCTGTCCGATATGCGCGTATCCACAGAGCTACTTTGAGCTTCACGCAGAAAATTACTAGAATAGAATTAAGAAAGGTGTCTGAAAAGAAAAACTTATGAACAATATAAAAGAACGAATCAAGATATTCTCAGGAGCGCAATTGAAATATATCGCTTTTTTATCGATGTTCATTGACCATACGAATAAGTCATTGATCTATCCAAATCTGGATGGAGGATCATTGAATCGATTGAGTGATTTTTTTGATATTTTAGGAAGAATCGCTTTCCCGATATTTATCTTCCTTCTTGTGGAAGGATATTTCCACACAAGCACTAAATGGAGATATTTAGTTACACTTCTTGTATTTGGAGTGATATCAGAGGTTCCGTTTGATATGTGCACATCGGCTAGATTTGTTGAAATCAACTGGAACAATATTATGTTTACACTGGCACTTGTGCTTGCTATGATCTGGGTGATCGATGTACTGAAAGAAAAGATGGCGTCACTACCGAAGGCTTTATGGTATTTCGTATCATTTCTCATTGTAGCGGTGTTGTGCATTGTAGCAATGAATGCAAGTCTGGACTACGAACATCATGCGGTACTGATCGGTTATTTCTGTTATATTTTTCATGAGAGATGGGCACTTGGAATTCCGTTTTGTTACATCTCTATGTTTAAAGAGCCGTGGGCTCTGCTTGGATTTGGACTGACACTTACTTACAATGGAGAGCGTGGAAAACAGAATAAGTTAGTAAATTATCTTTTCTATCCGGTGCATTTGCTGATTTTAGGAATCATAAGAATGTATCTTGGAATTTAAAAAGAGGGCGTAAATGTGAATGCATTTACGCCCTTTCGCTTCGTGCGCCCGGCGGCGCACGAGACGAAAGCCTCAGTAGTAAAGAAAAAACTACTGGGGCTTTTTTTTGTGCCTGAATTTCTCGGCCAATAACTGCGGGCGTATCCCGACAGGATAAAGGCGGAGCAGGCATGATCCTAAACAGATGTCCTCCTTCTGGATTTGAAACGAGCAACAAGATTTCAAATTCAGGAGGAACGGATATGTATATTGAACACCCATATTTTTATGAAGGAAAGTACTACGCAAATATTGATGGAGAAATGATCGAGATTACAAAAGAAGTTGCGTATGCGATGAACAATCTTTAAGAAGCAGCAAGGCAAAAAAAGTTGAGATTAAGAACGGATTAGGAGAGGTCGTGGATATGTAAATGAATTCAGATTTTCTTCAGTTAAGACACTCTCTGTGACTGAATACAAAAATTACGTCAAGGATTTAACAGGGGTATATTTGAATACCCGGAAAGGTATGGAGAATTATGAAATCTAATGAATTGTTAGAAGTAACAAAAGACATAGACTTAGAGGCCCTTGGGGTTTCCCTCGGTAAAGCAGCAAATAGAAGTGAAATGATTAGCTGTTTTGTGGAAGGCGATGAATGGGTCATGCAAGAAGTAAACGATAGACAGCGTGTTTTCGAAAAAAGGGGTAAAGAAGAGGATATTGTTAGAAAGGTATACGGAAATATCAAACTTAGAATTCGACAGCCGAAATAATACTATTCCCATATTTCAATATAATTATATGGAGAGGTACTTTTTTTATCATATTTTGGAAATTTGGGTTTTCATGCTGTGGAGAGTAATATATAATGAAAATATAGGAGGAGCAATTTTCTTTACTGATTATTCAGGAATTATTGAGTAGTAATGAATCGTTCATTTTAAATCAGGCAGTCCTGTGGAGAATGACAGTGTTGTTCTCTTGATATTTTTGGCAGTCTATTAGAACAAAAAGCATCCTGGAAGTGTAAGGTATATGGAAAGTAACTGTTTTTATTATCTTTGGATATAAAGGGTATTTTTTTCTGCGGAAATATCCATAATCTTCTTTTGTTCAAAATAGCTCCGCGGAAAATGTTAACCAATATGTCCCCGTAGTTTCAGTCAGCTTATTGTATATCAAATATAGAAGAGACCTGGACTTTGATTGTATCCGCGGAGATTGTTAAGCTTATTTAAGAGTATGTATTGAAAAAAAGTGAATTCGAATTCACTTTTTTGAGAAGAGTATCAGAAATGGTACACTTTTTTTCTGCTTAATCTTCTAGTATTCCTGAAAAAGCTCCATAACCAAGACTTTTTCTTGTTCTTTTTTATTTGTGCCATTTTTTAAAAATTGGAACATCCGCGGAGATTCCCGTCACAAGGATTTCGTCTCATTCTGAAAATGTCTGTTTATCTGCGGAGATTTCCTAGGGTAATTCACCGGTTGCCAGAAAAGATTGAAAACCGAAACTGCTGCGGAGAATCATGACGCTCATTCTTTCTTTGCAGCCTGGATACTATGAGATACACCGGAGGTTTGCAATCTGCGTATAATAAATCTGCCAGTAGGGTATAGCAGCATTCTATTCTTACATGTTAGTAAAACGGATAACTCCGCGGAGAATAACGTTTCCGTCCAGTAGTCTCTGGTATTAAGAACCGTAAACAGAAACTAGGAGTCCGGAATTTGGAGAAGAGTATCTGAAACGTCTTTTCATCTGAAACCGTAATTTATTAACTCTAATATATCTATCCCTCTTTCTTTTTTCTAATCCCCTTTTTTTCGTACCAGTTTTTTACAGCCCCTGCCTATGATAAAGTATAACCATCAAATACAACATAAGCAGTTGATTTTAAAGGCCTATGTGGTGTAATGCTATTAACTTGGATTCGGACTTGGATCGTCAGTCGGCTGGATGCCGCGGAGAATATTTTATATTCAGTATAAGCCCCGAATCGCATTTTCTAATTATAAGAAAGGATGTTGTTTTATGAAGAAAAAAGTGATTTCTATGTTACTGGCTGTTTCTATGATTTCTACTTCCACGATTTATGCCGCGGAGTTCTCCGATGGAAACAGTGTTGTTGTGAATGATGCTGATACTGTAAATGGAACGGATGCTGATTTTGCAGACTCCGCGGAGGTTCCGGATACTACTTTATTTTCTTCTGATGCTGTCGATGGTGCGGGTGTTGTTAATGACAGTGTGGACGCTGGAGAGGATTTCGCGGAGAATGCTTTTTCTGACCAGGAGGTTCCGGATGTGGATGAAGGATCAGGTAGTGGGGTGGATGCCGCGGAAGTAAACGTGGCTCCAAACGGAGTTTATGATTATAAATCTGATTTAACATCTTATAAAATAAATGCAGTAGACCGAGCTGTTTCACAGATTATTTCAGATACTGGGATAACAAGCCAGAATACAGATTTAGAAAAAATTTCTATAATTATGGCGTGGTTTAAGGAAAATACTTCATATAGTAATGAAAAAGAAACGGGAAATCAGGATCCGTATGGTTCTTTAGTTTTAAGAAGGTCTGTATGTGGGGGATTTGCAACAGGTCTTTCAACAGTACTGACGAAAATGGGAATCACAAATTACGTTAGGATAGGCCATGATACCGAAAGAAATGGTCATGGTTGGGTAGAAGTTAAATTAAATAATAAATACTATATTCTTGATGCGACGGTTCGTTATATTCCATATAGTTTCTTGGAAGATTATAATGGTTATTGGTTTAAAGATATTTGGGAATCAAATGACCACACACGTTGTGCAAATACATATTCATGCAAAGGCATTCCTGCTTCTGAAATAGAATATATTGGAGCAAATGGTAATAGTTTGTATGTTAGTACAAATGCAGGCTACTATGTAAATGATGGTACAGGCTGGAAGTCAACATCAGAGCTTCCGGGTCGACTCTATGGATCTTCTGTTGTTTCTTTGCCAACAGAAATAGAAAATATCATTGGAGATGGAAATCTTGTCAAGGATCCTATCTTAAGCGGAAGCAGTCGTACAACTAGATTCTACATTTCAAATCCGGGAGCTGCGGAAAGTCAGGAAGCTGCAGAGTCATTAACCTGCAGGGTGGACAACGAACAGATTGCGTCTGCAAAAATAACGGCAAGAGGAAAGGGATGGGTGGATGTTACGGTAACGGGAAGATCTGCTGGAACAACTACCTTAAGTGTATCTGCTCCAAATGGAGTTACCGGTACGCTTCCAATAACAGCTTCAAATGCCTCCGTTTCAAAAGCACCTGTAATCCAGGCTGTTGTAAAGAAAAACTCTTCATATGTATATTTGAAATGGAATCTCACTAAAGATGTCCTGGACAATGCGAACAGCATGGGATATCAGATCATGGTAGGCGATCCGAAAACCGGAGAGTATACTTTGGATAATGATGTAAGATTAGATGAGTCGGATTTCAAAAAAGATTATTTTGCATCTGCCACGATAGGATTTGGTGATACGAAAAAAGTGAAGGTTCGTCTCTATGAAAAAATGGACGACGGAACCATATCTTATGGAGATTATTCAAATGAGCTGACAGTTTCTACTACGCCTGGATATGTCAGAATGGAATCTGTTTCCATGAAAAACAATAAGGCGTATTTGAAATGGTCGAAGGCAGAGAATGCTGATGGATATGTGGTCTACCGTAGAATTGGAAAAACTGGAAAATATAAAAAGATTAAGACCATTAATTCCGGAAATACCCTAAAATACACAAATTCAAAATTAACCTATGGTAAGAAATACTGCTATAAGGTTAAGGCTTTCCATGTAACTCCGGAAGGAAAAAAACTCTACACGAATTGGTCTAACGTTATAAGCCGTACTTGTAAATAAAGAAAAAAGTGAATTCGAATTCACTTTTTCGGGAAAAGAGTATCAGAGATGATACTCTTTTTTTTATTTTCATCATATTAGATTCGTCCATTCTGTGATGAGGTTTATGCAAAGCTTTAGGTATGTGAAATTATTTCTAAAAATACTGATTTTGAAAGCGTTAAAAAGCAAAAATCATTTTTTTTCTTTTTAATCATATTATCCTTGTCCAAATTATGGATAAGAAATTAGAAAGGAGGTTCCGGCGGATGAGACATAAATTTGGCTCACCGCCACATGACAAAACTGCGTTTGTCATGGGAGCCCTTTGGGGAAATAAGTCACCGCCGGTACGATTTATTGGCGGAAAAGTGAAACTTATTTTTTTTGAAAGGAGCTCTTTATGGAAAGAAAGAAGAAAAGCGCGCTGTGTAACAAGGTGATTTCCTTGTTTACATCTCTTCTTATGGTACTTAGTACCATTATTGGGTATATCCCAACTTCTGCAGTAAGTGTTTCCGCTGCAGACAGTTATCCATTACAGGAGATCTCTTCCGGAACAAAGCTCTCAACTCTGAGAACGTATAATCCAGAAAGAGATATTTTAATTAATCCTACTCCGGAAAAAATATCCGGTTACTCGACAAATGATGATTTTGATAAAAATAAGGACGGTTCTTTATGGAAAGACAAATCCGGAAGATTTCTGCGTATCAGGACAAAGTCCGGGTTTGCAGAATTTAATGGCAAAGAGTGGGATGTTGAGGAAAGTAAATTCCATCCAACTATTACTTATTACAAGGCCGGATATGACAAGAAAAACAAACAGCATTACAACCTGACTATGCGCGTTGAAAAATACGAGTCTGACGGTTATATCTGGTACATGGCTGACAGCAGTACGAGGGATAAACAGTATTCCAAGATTACCACAAAACCGGAGTGTCCGTATATTTATATTGACACAAAGAAATCGTCTGTTGGTATTTCTGGGTTAAAGAACGTGCAGTGCAGTTTTACCTGGTCAAGATACGTAGGAGAGAATGATTCTGAAGAGATTCCTGCTGATCAGGTTGCAAAATTAAATTCTTATATTACTATCAGAGATATTGATGGTGGACAGGCAATAAAGATTGCAGGAAATCAGAAGGGTGACTTAGACGTATATAAACTCAAAGGTTCAAAGTTTATCACTGAACAGGATGGTTGGTATGTTTCAAAAAGTGATGAAACAACTTCCCCTAGTGATAAAAAATCATGGGTTCAGGCATTATTAACAGGAAGCCCAACTTTTATTATGTGGTTCCGTGCCGGTCAGCCCAATAAAGTTGTACATGATACGGAGTATAACAAACAGTGGGGTATGCCCGCGAATACGTGTTATAGCTGGAATAAAAATAAAGCGGGTATGATCTCTGGTCATTATTTTGAGTATACAGCAGAGTCTTTAATTAATACTATTCCTGTCACACCAACTCCTACTCCAGGTGGGGATCCAGAACCAAACGATCCTTCAATCGAGAAAGTAGTAGTCCAGAAGGGCGGTTTTTACAATGATGCATACAAAGCTGCATCCCCGGAAGATGCCTTTGAGATCAACGATTATGATGATTACGATTATCTGATCAAAACAGCAGGTCCGGGAGCTGAAACAGATTCCTACGAGATCGTGGATACTCTGGAAGACTGTTTGACAATTGATGATACTCATCATATCACTATTACTGATATGGACGGCACGAACGTGTCCAATAACTTTAACCTTTCGATCAAAGGACAGACTATTACAGCTTCTGCAAAAGCAGACTATATGAAGTCCAGTGACTTCAAGAAAGCCGATCAGGAGTTCTTGGTTCGCCTTACCGTGCACAGAATCAAGACAAAAGATGTTTACACTTTCATGGCACCATGGATCGCAAATGATCCGGAGAACACAGGATATACCTTCTATGTTCCGAATGCGTCTACTGTACGGTATCATGTCAAAAATGCTAAGGAAACAACACAGCTGGATTCTGAGGAGTGCTGGGTAACTGATGAAATCAAATCTAAATTGACAGTGGAAAAAGATGCGAAATATGATGATTGGAAAGTCGGAGATGAAGTATCTTACTCTGTTGAGGTAACCCAGACAAAACAGGATGGATATGCAACAAATGTTGTCGTAAAAGATACCGACATCCCTTCAAGCCTGAAACTGGTGAACAATGGATGGGAAGTATCCGGGCCGAACAGCGGAACCATTCCTTCAATATCTTCTACTGAAGAGGGAAATGGATGGATCCTGACATGTCCGTTACTGCAGTACAATGAGTCCATCAAGATTACATTCAAATGCATCGCAACAGCGGATTCTAATGGACAGGACTGGATCAATACTGTAACAGCTGAGGCAGATAACTTTACGGATGATGACGGCAGCAGCATTACTGCTTCCGATAGCGCAGAAGTATGGGTAAACAGCCCGGTTCTTACTGTTGATAAGGTAGCTGACCGTTATGAGTATGAAGTAGGCGATACTGTTAATTACACAGTAAGCGTAAAGAATACTGCAGACTATACGATCGCACAGAATGTGGAAGTTTCCGATATTGATATTCCAGAAGGACTGGAACTTCAGGGTGACCCGACGATCGAGATGGGTGGGGAAGATACATCTATCGGATGGCCGGTTGTAGATGGAACAACAACCATTGCAACAGAAGAAAGAGACAACAATGTGGAAGTCACAAGTGACGGAAACAGCTGGACAATCAATGCGAAATATCTTACATCCAAACGGCCTCTGAATATCACATTCAGCTGTATTGCAACAAAAGCAGCAAACGGTGTGGAAAGCCAGAACGTTGTATCTGCAACAGCAGACAATTTCTTAAGCCTTGATGAAAATCAGGAACCGCAGACCGCACAGGATGATGCAGAAGTTTATGTAAACACCGCTTACTTTGACATCGAGAAAACATCCGATGCATACGAATGGCAGGTAGGTGACCATGTACCGTTCAATATCACAGTCAAGAACGTGAATGACGAGGGTACACAGGATCTTGCCGATGACGAAAAATATGCAGACGTTGATGAAGGTGAAAAAGAGAAGATCGGTGCCGCAGGCAAAACAGTGGCACGTAACGTAATCATCACTGATAAAGACATCCCTACAGGATTCAAACTTGATTTTGATTCTGTAGATGTACAGACAGGTGATACATACAAATCCGTAGAGGATGAGATCGACGAGCAGTTAGCAGCTCTTGATAATGATACGGAACAGTCCATGACAGAAGATGAGATCCTTGCAAATGCAGGTATTGACCTGGATGAGGACGGATCAGATTCTGATGGTGATACAGACCTTGATCTTTCGGAACTGAACGGAGATCAGGATGAAACTGGTGATTCAGGAGATACAGATCTTCCGGATGGAACTAATCCAGAAGAACATGAACCGACTCCTGCTGAGGAAATGACTGTTACAGGAATCCCGGACAGCTTTGACGACCATGTAGCCGGAACAGCAGATAAGACAAATGACGTGGATGAATCCTTATGGAATGAAACCGTCACAACTCCTATCACAAAAGAACTGACACAGGTTGGAAACGGCTGGGAATTAAAGATCAGCAACCTTCCGGCAGGAAAAGATGTAAATATCAGATTTACCTGCGAAGCACTGGAAGCCGGAAACGGAGCAGAAGGTGTAAACGTTGGTACTGTATCCGCAACAAACGGTATTGAGAAATCAGATGATGCTGAGGCATATATCAACACTGCTGCTTTATCTATTGATAAACAGATGGTAAATAAGTATGTTGCAGGCGGAGAAGAGGATGCTCAGGACGGACGTGAAGGATATGAGTTCCGCGTTGGTGATGGTGTTGAATACAAACTGGTAGTTAACAATAACCAGAAAGGTTCCATTGCCAGAAACGTAGTAATTTCCGATACAACCATTCCTGTAGGTATGGAATTGGATGAGAGCAGTATTACTGTTGAAGGTGTTCCGGAAACATATGTGAACCCGGTAGCCGGAACAGACGATCCTGCAAACCAGTTAGACCCTGACCATTACAATGAGACATCCGTAGAACCAGTCAACTACAATGTTGAGCGTGTAAACGGTGGCTTCCAGGTTACTATTGATAACCTTCCTTGTACAACAGGCGATACTCTTAATAACGTGACAACACCGGTTGTTATCACATATCACTGCACACCAGGTTCTATCTTAAACGGATATGAAGTTATCAATACAGGAAAAGCTGCTGCTGATAATGCAAGTGAAGTAAAAGATTCTGAGAGAATCTGGATCAACAGTCCAGAACTCAAGGTGATCAAAGATTCCGACCGTTATGAATACATGGTTGGTGACACTGTCACATATCAGGTAGACGTAACTCAGGAACAGGCAGGATGCCTTGCAAGAGACATCACGATCACTGATGTTATCGACACTGAAGGAGTAAAACTCCAGAAGAATTCTATCGTCCTGATCGACGAAGACGGTAACAAGATCGAGCCGGAAAGTGTTGAAGTAAATGGCAACACATTTACTGTAAACACAGGGCGCAACCTGATCAACAATAAGTCCGGATATACCACAGTTGATATGTCCAAGGCTGATGATGAGAAGGGTGACTCCGGATACTTCCAGAACGGTGAATACAACCCGTTAGGAATCGACAAAGAATCCAAACTGACACTTGAATATGCCGTAGAGATCATAGATGAGGATCTTGCAGGACAGAGTATCCATAACACTGTAACTGCCAACTCCAAGGAAAATATCCCTGTAGAGGACGAGCATGAGGTTCTTGTTTACGGACCAGCCCTTGACATTGTTAAGGAATCCGATAAAGTAGAATATCAGGTCGGTGAAAAGGCTCAGTACAAACTGACAATTCGTGAACTTCGCGACAATATCACTGCAAAACAGGTAGTTGTTACCGATACATTCGAAAAGGAAGGCATGAAGATCTCCAAGATCAATGTCCGCCTGAACGGAGAAAAACTTGACGGTGCTGAGATCGAGCAGACAGCAGACAATGCATTCGTGATCAATACAGGAGCAGACCTGACAATCGAAGATAAGCTGGAAGTATTCTATACAGTAGTCTTCACAGATCCATCCCTTCATGATCAGGATATCGTAAACGTTGCAACTGCAAAAGGTGAGAATACTGAGGAAGAGAGACAGGACAACTGTGTCCACATCGTGGATGAGACTCCTGGACTCCAGATCAAGAAATCATCTGATAAGACATCCTACAAAGTAGGAGAAACCGGTCATTATACCGTAGTTGTTTCCAATACAGAAAAAGGCACAACTGCACGTAATGTGATCATCAAGGACGCACTTCAGGTAGAGGGAGCTAAGATCGTTGACGGATCCATCAAGATCTACAATGATGCAGGCAAACTCATGGATGATGCAGAGATCGAGCATTCCGATACGGATTATGCGATCGCAACAGGTCATGACCTGGAATACAAAGAACAGTTTACTGTAAATTATGATGTTTTGTTTGAGGCTGAGACTCTTGCTGGTAAAGACATCCTTAATGTTGCCAGAGCTACATGTGACAACTTAAGAGTGGAAACCAAAACACCAAGTCCGATCAAACTGGCTAATGGTCTTGAAGTTTACAAATCCGCAGATCCTGCAACAGGTTCCGTGGTTAAGAACGGAGATACCATCAATTATTCCATCAATGTCAAGAACACATCCAACGATGACATGAAGAATGTCCTTGTGAAGGATATGATCCCAGAATATACGGAGTATGCTTCCAGTGAAGAGCAGGACGGTGTGATCGCAGGCACCAGAACTCTTAATGACAAGCTTTATGCTACATTTGTAATCGAATCCCTTCCGGCTGGAGAGGAGAAAACCGTTTCCTTTGCTGTAACTGTAACAGATGCACCACAGGAAGCAATGATCCTCAATGTAGCCCAGGTTCGTGTAACAAAGTTTGCACTGGATGACCAGACAGACAATACATGGACACATGAAGCATTCAGAAATACAAATGAAACAGTACACTATACTGATACCAGATGGGTCAAAGACCAGAATGTTGTATATATCGACGGTGGAAAGCTTTCCATTGAAAAATCATCTGACAAGATGAATTATTCTGTAGGCGAGACTGGACATTACACAGTTTCCGTTAAACAGAAAGTGGAAGGTGCAGTTGCAAGAAATGTTGTTGTAGCTGATAAACTGCAGAAGAAGGGTGCTTACATCCAGAAAGATTCCATCAAGGCTTACATCCTCAGAGAGGGTGCAGAAGAACCGGAAGAGATCGAGGATGTACAGCTCGTAGCGAAAGACTTAGAGTATACCCTGTATACAAATACAAACCTGAAATACGGTGAAGAGATCCTTGTGAAATACGATGTTCTCTTCAAGGATGCAGAACTTGAGGGACAGCAGATCAAGAATGTCGCCCTGACAAAAGATGATTCTACTGTACCGGGTGATGAGCCAACTGATACAAACAGAGTAACTGTCGGTGATGCAGGACTGATCATTGCGAAGTCCAGTGACAAGACAAAATACAAAGTTGGGGATGTTGGTAAATACACTCTAAAAGTTACTGCTGCTGACCAGTCAAGAACTATCAAGAATGTAGTTGTCAAAGATGTTATGAAACAGAAGGGCGCACACCTGGTAACAGGAACTGTTCGCACCTACTACGATAACGAAGAGCTGAAAGTTGATGTTCAGGAAAAGGATAACGGATTTGTTGTTGAGACAAAACATGATCTTTCCGGAACACATGCGATCTATGTAACATATGATGTTGTATTCGAGGAGGCATCCTTAGACGGAAGAGATGTAACAAACATCGCTACCACATGGGGTGACAATACGAACCCATCTGATGATGAGCATACCGTTCATGTAGGAGATGGTGATACACCGGATACTCCGGATAAACCGAATAAACCGGATACACCGGACACACCAGATACTCCGGATAAACCTGGCGTTGGCGGAATGACTATCACAAAGACAGCTAACAAGAACGAAGTCTCTGTTGGAGACGTTGTATCCTATACACTGTCAGCAACTGTTAATTCCGGTAAGGAAACAGCTAAGAACGTAGTCATCACTGATACCCTGGATGCAGACCTGTTCGAGCATCTTGAGATCGTGAAAGATTCCTTCAGAAGCTATCTGGATGACTCTGAGTTCCATGGTGCAGACTTAAGCATCAGCTCTACAGGATTCACACTGAAATCCGGCAAGGATATGAAGCCTGGACAGGTCATGAAAGTCACATATGATGTTAAGGTAAAAGATGATACCCTGAAAGGCAAGACCTTCAAGAACATCGCTACCGTATCCAGTGACAACATGGACACTGCTAAGGACAAAGAATCCGTAAAGGTTAAAACAGATGATCCTGTTGAAGGCGGAATGACCATCAGCAAGAAGGCAAACCAGTCCAAAGTATCCGTTGGTGATACCGTATCTTACACTCTGGAAGCTAAGGTCAACTCCGGAACAGATACAGCCAAGAACGTAGTGATCAAGGATACTGTTGATTCTGCATATGCAAAATATGTATCTATCGACAGAAGCTCCGTACACTGCTACATTGACAATTCTGAGTTCGCTCCGAAGAGTCTGGATGTAACTGAAAACGGATTTACCGTAACATCCGGAAAAGACTTAAAGCCTGGTCAGGTAATGAAAGTTACTTATGACATGAAGGTTGTTTCCGACAAGCTGAAAGGCAAGTCCATCAAGAACGCAGCGGTAGTAAGCAGTGACAATATGAATCCGGGCAATGACACAGAGATCGTTGAAGTTCCTTCAGATAAACCTGTAACAGGCGGACTGAACCTTACAAAGATCGGTGATCACAGCCAGATCAATGTTGGTGATACTGTAAAATATACTCTGATTGGCAAGACAACTTCTGCAGATACAGCTGTAAATGTAGTGATCAAAGATGCCTTAGATAATAAGGGTGTGATCGATGAGAGCAGCATTAAGGCATATCTGGATGACCAGCTCTTTACACCTAAGAAATTAAGTGTAACAGATGACGGCTTCACAATGGAAACAGGCAAGGATCTTGCTGCAAAACAGATCCTGAAGGTAACTTACAGTGTCAGATTTGCAGACGAAAGTCTTGCTGGAAAGACAGTTAAGAATACCGCAGTGATCTCTTCTGATAACATGGATCCGGTTGATGCTGACCATGGTGTTACTGTAAATCCGAAAGAAGAGGAGAAACCGGCATTATCTATTGATAAGAACGTTAACCTCTCCAGTGCTTCCGTAGGAGATACACTCAGCTATACATTGACTGTAAAAGAGACAGAGAAAGATCAGACAGCGAAGAATGTTGTCGTTCGCGACAATTTTGATACCACAGGTATGAAAGTTGGAGGAATCCAGGCAACATTAGACGGTAAGTCTATCAAGGCAGATGTAACCAAAGCGGATAACGGATTTGTAGTAAATACAAATACTGATCTTGCATATGGTTCTACCTTAAAGATCACTTACCAGGCGGTTGTTTCTGATTCCAGCCTTGCTGGAAAGATGGTTGGAAATACAGCCATTGCTTCTGCCGACAATGCAGATGATGTAGCAGCAAACGCTGGCGTATCTATCGCCGAGAATCCGTCTCCGAGTGAGACACCTGCTCCAAGCACAACCTCGGCACCGGGAGCTGACAGCAGTGATAATACAACCAACACAGTTGGACCAAAGACAGGACTTGTGAACCATGCAGGCATGTATGCGGGAATCGGTCTTGGAATCGTGGCAGTAGCCGCAATCGCAGTTTTCGTCATGAGACGGAAGAAAAACAAATAAGCAGTAATTCTGCTGGAGGGAGATCAGCCTGAAAAGGCGGGTCTTTCTTTTTGTTTGTAAAGCTGCTCAAAAAAGGATCTTATTTTCGTATCAGAATTGACCAGCTCCAATTTGCGGTATATAATACTCATAACACAAAAAGGATATATCGAAAAAAGCTCACTTCGAGTGGTATATTCTTTCCTCACTTCGAGGTGTTAGTTCCCTGACAGCTGCTATTTTTGATGGCTGTCAGGGACTTTTTTGTTATCCATCTTATTTCTTCAACATATTGTCAGTAATCAAATGACGAAAGGAGAATGCAAAATGAAACGATATCTGGTCAGTCCAGAACTGAAACCGTATCTGCGCCGCATCATGGATCGCAGATCCTTAGATTACAGCTTTCAATGTGCTGATGGAAAGGATTATTGTAATATCTACATGTCGAGTAATTCTTTTCATAAGTTGATCAAACGTGCTGCCTGCGAAAAACGCTCAAAGGAAGAGGGTGTTACATTCGTGACAGAGGAGGAGAGTAGTAATTCAATAAGATGCGCCGCACTTAAAAGAGAACTAGGTGTTAGTAGTACCATAGTTTATAAGTAGCTTGTTGTAGCATGACTGACCAGAACCTGGTCGGTCTTTTTTTTGTCCTGCTTAAGGAGAAATAAGATGACGAAATTAGAAAATAATATTAAAAATCCCTGTGTAGAGAACATGGGTATTTATGGCTGCAAACACGCAGTAAAAGAGCATGTTTGGACTGGAAAAGCACATATGATCGCCAAGTTAAAGAAGAATGTTAAGTCTATGCAAGAGGAACCTTTTTCATATGCCTGTATGTTTTTCTCAGCATAAACATTGATTTCCTGTGTTAAAGAGATACTCTGGGAGGATCGGGAGGATGTAGAGAAATATATCCAAAATAAAAGGATTGCTCAGGAATTAGAGCTGGATTACACTTTTTCAGCGCCTATTGCCGAAGGAATCGCAATGGGAACGGATTGGAACCAAATGCATCCGGTGCTCTGGGTGGTATTGTTGATACATATGAAAAAAGAGTTGGAGGAATACAAAAAGCAAGTGTTTGAGTTAATGAAGTAAAATGATAGATTATCCTTCGAAAATCAAAAACTATCTGAGGAAATTATTCTGCTTAAAAGTCAGTCCAGAGGACGTGATATAGGTTTGGATGATCAAGACTTGGATTATGGAGAAAGGTAGTTGTTCTTAAGACGATAAAGAAAGCCGTAAAGCAGAAAATCCTACTTTACGGCTTTTGTAATATCATGAACGGAATGACATTTCAACGACTTTTCCATTGGTGACCTTAATACACAGACCTAATCCATTCATGCTTCTCATGGTAGACATGAAGGTGGATTTTGAGCAGTATTCATCGGGACCTTCATCCCCAGAAAAGTAGTATTTTGTTTTGGATGTAAGTTTAAATGTATGTTTTCCATATTTTATATACGCCTTTTTGTTTTGACTGTTTAATACTCCGTTTTTGGAAGTATTAAATGACGCATACATTTTCAGAGTGTTTCCTTTACATATAGCTTTTCTTGTGCCTGACATATAGTATTTTCTGCCATAGTTTGTTAATGTTCCACCTTTTTTCCCATTTATGCAGGTATGGTAGTAGGTTGTGCCTGACTTTCTGGTGGCTGCCTGCACATTTGAGAATCCCATGCACCCTGTAACGAGGCAGATAGCAAGTATTAATGTTAATATTTTCTGGAACGTCTTTGTCCATATTTTCATTTCGAAAATCTCCCTTCGTTTTCGGGATTCATTATAGTATCACAGAAAAGCAAAGTCAATAGAGCAGTTTATTTTCGTAAAAATACCACACGCCCAAGGGTGTGTGAAGGAAGGGGCTTAGAATTTATATGAAATTGCTGTAAAAAAATGAACGTTCCTGAAGAGGGAGCGGCTTTAACCATATTATAAAAAAATTTGTAGTAGAAGAAGGGAGTTTTATCATGTCAGAAACTGGATTTTTAAGCGAAAAAGACTATTATACGTTAAGTGAAAGAAAGCGTTTTACAAAAGCAGAGGATGATATTTATGCCGGCAAGCTAAGAATCTGCGACATTCCATTTGAATACAGGTCATTGCCTATGTACCGGGTAGCATACCGGAGGTGTTCTTATAGTTGCGTGATGAAGGATGACTATGCCAGTGTAGCTGACGAAATTACATTACTGGAAAAACAGGTTTTGAGCGATATAGAAGAATGCGAGGATAGGTATCGAAAGAACGGGAACCTTTCGCAAGAATACCCATGGTATCTTTAAGAGCCAGAGTATACTGTCTGAAGAGGCTCCTGGCGAGGGGTGTGATAGAGGGGGTATTTAAAAAGGAAAATATACCATTGTATTTGATGGATTCTTTTTCTCTTCAGGTAGATGTACCTAAAAACAAGGATGTTATCTCTATTGAGTGAGATTATAATATTTATGAGTCGGATGAAGACTATGAACGGGCAAAGGATGACTTGCTTTATGGAAGGCTTAAAATATACGAAGTTCCGTTTGAGTACCATAGCAGAGTATTTTATATCATGGCTGGACGTTTTGCAGCAAGAAGAAAAGCTGAATCAGATCTTCTCAAAAAAACCATCATGGATGATGCTGAGGAAAGTGTAGAGCGATTTTGGAAACATGGGAATTTGTCAAAAAGGTACCCCCGTCCAGATCTGTTGTTAAGAAAAGCAGATATGAAAATATTTGGGTAGATTTTAAATTTTAGAACAGTTTTCAGGTATGCCTGGCAAATATGTTCCACTGAAGGAGACATTGAGAGGATTCAGGATGATCCTGAACGGTGAGTGTGATGACATTCCTGAGAGTTATTTCCTGTTTGTGGGAACCATCGATGAAGTGTTTGAAAAAGCGAAGAATCAGTAAAGGGGGAAATGTCCTATGAGTACTTTCCCGTTGAGAATCGGAACACCGGACGGACTGCTCTTTGAAGGTAATGTGGAGCGTGTGATCTGCAGAACTGTCAGCGGTGATCTGGCTATTCTTGCCAGGCACTGCAACTACTGTACAGCTCTCGGAATGGGCGAAGCCAGTGTTGTGCCGGAAGATGGAACCAGAAGAACTGCAGCCTGTATCGGTGGAATGCTCTCCGTCATGAATGGAAAATGCCGTGTCCTCGCAACCACTTGGAAGTGGAAAGAAGACATCGACGAACAACGCGCCCAGGATGCCAAAAAGAGGGCTGAGGAAATGATCGCCAAAGGCGGTCTCACAGAGCATGACTACAAAATGGCAGAAGCCAAGCTCCAGAGAGTGTTGGTGCGTCTAAGTGTGAAGAACCGAAAAATAATGTAATACAAAAAACTGACAGAGACTCAAGTTTGAGAACTGTCAGTTTTTCATTTTTAAACCATGTTATTCATTAATATAAAAGGTCTTTGGAATAAGTAAATAATTTTTACTGTAGCTTTTCCCGGAACGTGTATACACATATAATTCACTTTTTTGTAAATATTTTTCCAAACAATTTAAATTGATTAAGGTATTATCGTTGAGTTTCACCTTTTTTACTGCTTTTTTTCCATTATTAAATATAATAGTATCACCTTTTCTGCCTTTTATATATGTATTGTAGTTTAGATGAATAATAGAAGGTCTGGCTATTTTTGATGATGTATTTTGGGGATAAAATGCTGAAATACTTTTTACAGTAATCGTTTTTATGTTTGTTGTATCATTAGAGTCTTTCAGGAAAATTTTTATTTTGCTTCCTGCTTTTTGTTTAGGTATTTTTGCAAGACAAATTCCAGTTGAAGTACCATTTTGAAAACATTTGCGTTTAAATAATAGCTTATCATTTGAAGTGACATATAAGCTGGCATTTTTATATGGAGCATCTATAACACATCCAGAATTATCATAGATAATCCAAAATTTTGTTGTTTCATCAGTAATAGAACGATCCAATTGAAAATTTAAATGTTGAATTTCTGCCTTGCAATTGTGGGCAAATATTATACTTAGTAATAATGTAAATACAATTAAAAGTATATGATTTAATTTTTTCATAATATATTTTCCTTTCACTTTCATTTTGGGGAGAGTATTTTATTTAAGTAAACCATTTATCCACTTAAGATATTCAGAATCAATTCGACAACCCCAATTAAAAGTGGTATCATTGCGAGGATATTTATTATGAACTCCAACAATATAATTTTTGCATATATACTAGAGCAGAGCCACTATGACCATTAACAGCATCGCATAAATGCTGTAAAGTTTTTCCATCTACTGAAGTTATAGAGCCACCCATCCCCCACATTTCACCTGATTTGGTAGTTTCTCCAGAAAGATTTTTTTCACCGGTTTTGGGATATCCGATTAGGTCAACGATAGTATAATAATTTGTAAGGGTGTTTTCATCCACACATTTACATGATAAATATCCAGATTTTCTTCCAATAGGATCTAACAAATTAATAACTGCGATATCATTAGCAGGTATGTTTTTAGTTTTATATAAACTGGGAATAGATAATTTTGTTGCTTTGGTTGTTCCGTAAGGATAGCTACTGCCGTTGCGCGCTGGACTTATAGTAACAAAATCTGCATAACCTCCATAGTTTGCATTATATATACAGTGAGCTTCCGTTAAGGCGGTTGAATTTCCAATCATAGTAGCAGTCGAATATGTTCTTGTGGTGATTTCGTCATTATCACCGTATTTGAATGTAGCAGTTAAAAATGCAACTGCACGGGTATATTGGTATTCGGAGAGATTTTCTATTTTGATAAAATTGCAATCACCTATTATCTGAGTAGTGGAGATATCATTATTATTATCAGAGGTACCTGGCGTTTCTTTAACATTAGCCCAATTACTGATTGAATAACTATATTCTTCATTTGTTTCACAATTATAACTTGAGAATTTTTGATTATCATTCAGAACAGTAGCAGAAACTGATGTTGGTAATATAAAGATTACAATAAAAATAATGAAACACAGAGCATGTATTCAGATGATTTCTTCAACATAGTAGATTCCTCCCTATCTTAACTTTTGATTTTTAAATACTAAGAGTATATATATAATCTACATGTTGTCGGATATGATGTCAAGCCTTGTATTAACAAAGAAAAAATGCTATAATTTAAAGAGTTACTGTTCAGGGGTCAATGGTATTTAGATAAATAAAGCATATTCCGGAGATTGCTTGAAATTTAAAGAATAAATGCCTTGAAAAATTTATGAAATATGAAAATGGTTAAATTCTTGTTCGTTTTG
>ERZ773229.1188-NODE-1188-length-18893-cov-2.452012_pt1 | contig 18893 bp, 10 predicted proteins | sample MGYA00580992_ERZ773229 | MGnify/ENA primary metagenome ERZ773229 (study PRJEB29015, sample SAMEA2737795) | human gut metagenome | biome: human gut; feature: human-associated habitat; material: faeces | place: China | collected 2012 ... | reverse complement strand
CTGACCAACATCATTCTCGACAAGGCTCCATTCCACAAGCGCGGCATGATGCTTGGGTTGGTGAGTTTGGTGACGTGCGCGGCTCCGGCCATCGGGCCGGTGTTCGGCGGATTGGTGATGGAATTCCTGAACTGGCATTGGATTTTCTATGCCATGATTCCGTTCCTGGTGATTTCGTTCGTGCTTGGCGCGGCTACCGTGCCTGACATCCGTCACGGTGAGAAGGGCTATCTGTCGGTGCCATCACTGCTGTTGGTGGCTGTTGGCTTGGCCGGCATTATTGTTGCGGCCAGTTTCTTCGCGCAATGGAATGGCGATTGGCGATTCTGGAGTGTGCTTATCGGTGCCATTGTGGTGTTGGCGGTGTTCGCCGTATTGCAGTTGCGTATGGCTCATCCGTTGGTGGAAGTGCGTACGTTTGCATATTCGGGATTCACGCTCGGCATGGTGATTCTGCTCATGTCTTCCGGCGGTGTACTTGGTGTGAACTTCTTGCTGCCGATTCTGCTGCAGCGAGGATTGGGGCATACGTCGATGACGGCCGCTTTGATTTTGCTGCCGGGCGCTGTGATTGGCGCGGTGTCGGCTCCACTGATCGGCGGCGCGTTGAAAGAGCATTTCCCGCCGAAGTTCATCGCCTGCGGTTTTGTTGGCGTGGCGGTGATGGATGTGGCGATGATGCTTGGCGGCTCGCACGAAGGAGCCATTGCCGTGGCATACGCGCTGTTCATGGCCGCTTCCGGATTCGTGCTGGTGCCCGATCAGACGCATGCGTTGAACCAGTTGCCGTCTTCCATGAACGCCGACGGTTCCGCGGTGATGAATACCATGCAGCAGCTCGCAGGCGCCATCGGCACGGCTGTGGCATCCACGTTGATTTCCGAATTCTCGGCCGCCAACGTGAATGCCGGCATGCAGCAGGCTGACGCTTATGTGGCTGGCTTCTCCACCAGCATGTGGGTGTTCTTCGGCATGGCCGTATGCAGTGAGATTCTGGCGTTGCTCATGTTCCGCTTCTCGGTGAAGCGTGCTCAGGAGTAGCCTGCAAGCCGAACCATTTGGGGCATGACTGCCCCAAATCTCAGTCATGGTGACATGCGGCCAATCCTCAGCGTCGAGCGATTCAGCCAACGCCATGCCATCCTCAAAGCATTGCGCCAACGATTCACGCTCGATTACGCGACTTTCCGCAGGACCTCCGGGAGGATTGATAACAACGGTTCCAGTGGGAAAGTGGTAATCGTAGGTTACTCGCGAACGATCGCCGGAATGGAAAATATCAAGCATGCGCTGCGTTGGCGCGAACTGTTGAAAAGCGAACGCCTTGCATTCCACCAAATCCAACAGTATGCCTCTGCGCAGCAAATGCGGTGCCTGCGCATCGCGAATCAAGGTACGCAACGACGTCATTATGCGTAAATATCGTTTTATATCGCAAACATTACCGTAGAGGCAAGGTTGTGCAACCAGCCAAGTCGGCAGCAAATCGGCACGCACCAACCCATCTTCGGGGGAGAAGGCCTTGCGTACCAATTCCCCGGAATAATCGGTGATTGACGTCTGCAATCGTCGTAATTGCTGAATGCGCTCATCCACCTGCGACTGCGCTGCGGCAAGTAACGCTCGCCAATCAAGCGAACCGTCTTCGAAACGGAATTTCTCCAACGAATCCAATGGCACGCCGGCGGCGATGCAGATACGCATCACATCGACGTCAAGCATTTGATCGGGGTGTAGTATCGGTAGCCGGTAGCCGGTAGCCGGTAGCCGGATCTACTGCGGCTGGTTTCAAGATGTTATGCGCATCGTAATAGCGCAACGCCTTGGCGGTGATGCCGTCCAATTTGGCCACTTCGCCAATCGTCAGCAGCTCGTCATCATCGCCGGCCACGTATTGTTTCCTTGTCGTGGGCTTCACTGTTCGTGTTGACCTTGCCCTCGGGGCAAAGTCTATCATTCCGTGAGGTTGCTCCGTGAGGATGCGGAGCCTGAATGATATGCCGCTTCCACGATGAATGGCGGTAGGAGGTAATGCCATGGGCAATGAGGAACAGCGCGACTGGCTTGGTTCGGCCACACCGGTATTCGGTGACTTGCAAGACAAGTCCCGTGCCGCAGTCTGATGGTTTGAAATTTTCAAACGCTGCAGAATAGTAGTAAGGGTGGGTTTCGCCAGGTAAGGAGACCCACCTTACCGTTGTGTTGCGTCGAGTTGGGCTGTGCTAACAGTGTTCCGCATGCGATTATGCGCGTGTGGATTCGCGTCGGATTAGAGTCGGCTCGATAAGCGTGGTGCTGTGCACGTGTGCGGCGGGATTGTCGATGTAGTCGAGCATCTGCGCCATGGCCTTGCGCCCCATGTCGATAGCGGGCGCGTTCACTACGGTCAGTGACATGGGGCATTTGGTCTCCAACCGTGCCCCCTCCATGCCGATGACGCAAACATCTTCTGGAACCCGTGGGCCGTTATGGTCATGGAATGCCGACAGCACGCCGGCGGCAAGCGCGTCCGAGACGGTGATGATGCCGTCTGGAATGGCGTCCAGGCCGCTACGCTTCATTGTGTCGATGATGTCCAGGCCGAGCTGGTAACCGTCTTCAAACATCAGACCTTTGGAATTGATGAGTTCCAATTGCGTGCTTCCATGCGTGCGCGCAATGGTTTTTTCGACGCCCATCTGCCGATCTTGTACGGATTCATAGTCGAATGAGTGTGCGGCGAACGCGATGCGGCTGCATCCGATGCGAATGAGTTCATCGGCTGCGATCTGCCCGGCCGCCATATTGTTTTCAAGCACGCAGCACACCTGATCGGCGTGACGGGGATTGGTATGGTCGAGCAGGATGATGGGAATGTTGGCCGCTCGTGCCGCGGCCACGTCTTCGGGGGAGTCGGATATGGTGCTGAGCAGAATTCCGGCCACGTTCATGTCGATGAGTGTTTTCACCAGTTCGTTTTGCCGTTGCGCGTCGGATGATGCGTTCAAGGCGATAAGCTGCAGGTCGTTTTCTTCGCAGACCTCCTGCGCTCCTTCATGGATGAAGGTGAACAGGGAATGTTCGATATCGGTCATGATATAGCCGATGAGGCGCGGATCTGCCGGTTTCCATGACCATCGTCTCCCATGATGCTCCAGACGAGGCCACCGCCGCACAGCTCGTCTCCACCACCCAGGTGTTCTGGCAGGTGGGTGTGTTCATCTCCTTCATTTGCGCGTTCCTGGTTTCCGCCATGCAGGGTGCCACCGGTGGTCGTGTGGTGTTCGCCATCCTCGCAGTATTCGCTGTGATCGCATGGCTGTGGCGACTGCTTTCTCCGACCTTCCGCCGCTTCCATGAAGCTGCCGACGTTCGTGACGCCGCACGTCCGGCTGTTGTAGGCAACGGCAAGGTTTCCGTGACCAAGGTGCTGTTCGGCGCCGACAAGAAGGTGCTGCTCACCTACTTCCTTGCCATCGTGATCTTCTACGTCGGCTGGAACCTGCTGGCCAACACGTGGGGCCAGTTCCAGACCTACATGTTCTCCAAGGCCGGAGCCGCCCAGTCCCTGGCCACCGGCTTGGGCATCATCCTCAACTTCGTGACGCTCGTGCTCAACATCGTGTTCGCGTCCATCGCAGGCGGCAAATATCGTAACAAGGCGTTCTTCGCAGGCATCGTGATCTCGCTGATCGCCATGGCCGCCATGGCCATGGGCGGTGCGAACCTATGGGTCATCGTCGGCGCGACAGCCTTCATGAACCTCGGATCCCCGCTGGCAGGCGAAGCACTGTACAAGGTGTGGACCCAGGAATCCTTCCCGATCGAGATTCGCGCCTCCATCCAGGGCTTCATCAACGGCTTCTCCCGCCTGTGCTGTGGCCTGTTCGCGCTCATCACCCCGGCTCTGGTGCTTCCTGAAACCATTCAGACCACTATGTGGTGCTTCTTCGGCATCGTAATCATCGAAGGCATCGCCGGTACCATCATGATCCGTGCTCAGAAGAAGTACGGCACCGACGAAGAACGTCAGGCACGCAAGATCGCAGCCTGATTAGCAACAGCAATCACATAACAACTCAATATCTCCAATCGCAAGTCAGTTATGCAATACCTTGCGATTGCCAGCCAAAGTCCCAGCCATCGTCGCCGTTCGTTTCTCTCTCCTTGCGGCATGGCTCGGACTTTGGCTTCCCACCATCACAAACAAGTGATCTATTATTTTTGTAGACAAAGGGGTCATCATGGCCATTACTGATCCGCAGATTGTGCCCAGTACGCTGGCTTCGGATCTTGACATCATCAGCTTCACCGTGGAACACTACCCGGGAGATGCGCTCGGCATCGCCACCGCAGCCCCACGCATGACATGGGTGTGCTCCGGCATGCTGCCAATCGACGCGCAGATCCTGCTCAAAGTGACACGACGTGTTCCCGGCGGGCAACCTGTGGAAGAACGCACCTACCTGCCCACTGACACTTCCGTGCTTATTCCATGGCAGTTCGCGCCGCTCGCCTCATGCGAAGAAGTGTTCGCCACCATGCAGGCCGTTTCGGCAAGTCACCAGCCATTGGGCAAACCGAGCGCAACCCTGCATTTCGAAGTCGGACTATTGGAAGAACATGAGCATGTCGCCGATTTCGTCGGACCATCGTGGAGCGAATCCGAAACTGACCATCGTCACCTGCCATTAGTGCGCACCGAAGTCGAACTGAAGGAACAACCCAAACGCGCACGCCTATATCTAAGCGCACTCGGTCTTGTGGAAGCCGAAATCAACGGCGTCAAAGTCGGCAATGACGCGCTCGTACCAGGCTGGAGCAACTACAACCAGCGCGTGGAATGCTTCACCTACGATGTGACCGACGAACTGCAGTCCGGTGCCAACGCATTGGGATTCTGGCTCGGTGACGGATGGTACCGCGGACGCCTCGGCTTCGATGGCGGTTACTCCAACTTCTATGGCGATCGTATTGCCGTATTCGCGCAACTTGAGGTCGAATATGCCGACGGCAGTATGCAGAACATATATTCCAACGCATGGGACCGCCAATGGAAGGCGACGCTCGGACCGATCGTCTGCTCGGATCTGTGCGAAGGCGAACGATATGACGCTCGACTGGAACAGCCGGGATGGTCGAAACCAGGATTCGACGACAGCTCCTGGCAGCCGGTCGCGGAAGTCATGTATGACCCGGCACGTATTGAAAATCCTGAAACATCGCCGGTGCGCGCGCATGAATCGCATGAGCCGGTCAGCGTCGAACGCATCGGCAACACGGAAGATGGTCGTGGCATATGGCTGGTTGACTTCGGACAGAACTGTTCGCAGCGCATCCGCCTGCACATGCGCGATCTTGAAGCAGAACAAAGCGTGACGTTACGTCATGTGGAAGTGTTGGAACCGGACGGATCCATCGCCACGCGAACCTTGCGCAGAGGCCAGCAGTGCGATGTGTACACTTCCAACGGTTCCGACGCTTGGTGGGAGCCACGATTCGCGATGCACGGCTTCCGCTATGCACAGATCGAAGGTTTCGCAGGAGAACTGACCGCAGCCGACATGGATTGCCGCGTCTACCATTCCGTGATGGAACGCACCGGCGAACTGACCACATCGAATCCGCTGCTCAACCGTTTGCACGAGAACGCCGTATGGTCGATGCGTTCCAACTTCGTGTCCATTCCAACCGACTGCCCGCAACGCGACGAACGCATGGGTTGGACGGGAGACATCTGCCTGTTCGTGCCTACCGCGGCTTATTTGTATGACGTATACGGGTTCCTGAAAAGCTGGCTGAAAGACGTGCGTGCCGACCAGGTCAAGTGGGGCACTGTGCCGTTCTACGTGCCGTTCGTGCCGTTGGGCGTATGGGCGCATCCACAAGCCATCTCCACGTGGGGCGATTCGGCGGTGGAAGTGCCGTGGACGCTGTACATGGAAAGCGGGGACGTGCAGGTGCTCGCCGATTCCTACGATCTGATCCGTGATTGGATCGATGAAGTGGCAGGGTACCTTTCGCCCGATGGCGTATGGGATCGCAAGCCGGACTATCCGCTCGGGCAGCTTGGCGATTGGCTTGATCCGACCGCGCCTCCGGAAGATCCTACGCAGGCCATGACCGAAAAGGAACTGGTCGCCACCGCGTTCTACGCACGCAGCTGCATGCAAGGCACGCACATCGCGCATATTCTCGGCAAAACCGATGATGAAACTCGATTCGCCGCCCTGCGTGACCGTGTGATTGATGGATTCCTGCAGCGTTTCACCAACCTTGACGGCACCATGACATCCGACACCCAGTGCGCCTACGCGCTCGCCATCGCCTTCGGACTGCTTGACGGCGAACCGGTGCGCCGCGTGAAGGCCGGCAATCGACTCGCCTGCCTGGTGCGCGAATCCGGCGGCAAGGTAAGCACCGGATTCTCCGGATCCGTAATGTCCGGTCTGTCATTGATCACTTCCGCAACACGCTCTCCACTGGCAATACTCATCGTGATCATAACAAATACCATAGAAAGCATCATGAGGCTCATCAAAATATTCATGCAGTAACCAAGCAGTGCTGACAGATCACCCACCTGCATAGTGCCTCCGACGATCATTTTAGCTCCGATCCAACTGATCAGCAAAATGCAGCCATATACCGTAAGCATCATAACCGGAGCGTTGAGTACGATCAAGCTCTCTGCTTTGACAAACATTTTATATACATTCTCACTCGCCTTGCGGAACTTACTCTGCTCGTATTCCTCACGAGAATATGCCTTTACAACACGAATCGCCGACACATTCTCCTGTACACTCTCATTCAGATCATCATATTTCCGGAAAACCGCGTCGAAATATCCCATCGTCTTACGTACCAGCACAAACAAGAAAATGCCTAAGACAATAACTGCGATCAGATAAATACAGGCAACTTTGGCATTTACATAAAAAGCCATTGCCATCGCACAGATCAAAGACATCGGAGAACGCATGCACATTCTAAGAATCATCTGATACGCATTCTGTAAATTCGTCACATCCGTCGTTAAGCGGGTCACCAGACCTGATGTACTATACTTATCAATATTTGAGAAACTGAACGTCTGAATATTCTCATACATTGCCTTACGCAGATTTTTCGCAAATCCGGTTGATGCTCTGGCTCCATACTTGCCGCCCATCGCTCCGGACCAAAGTCCGCCTACAGCAAGCACGAGCATCGCCGCACCAACGATATAAATATGTTTCAGATCACCTTTCATCACACCATCATTAATGATCGATGCCATCAATAATGGAATCAATGTCTCGAAGATAACTTCTAAGATCATAAACACCGGTGTCAGAATCGAATCCCGCTTGTATTCTTTCACCTGCGATAATAATGTTTTTACCATAGAAACCTCCATTACTAATAAAGATTAGCATGTCATAGGACGAATGTTCCCTGACAGCTAATCTATAATAAAAAAAGAAAAATGCTGACTTTTGTCACGCAACACAACAGCAATTTCCTATTAAAAATAAAGAAAATGCATTCAAATGGAATGCATCATGATTTGCGCTTAAGTAATAATATACCAAAGGAATCTGTAAAAATCAAATGAACTTTCTGTGAACAGTAACAAGAAAAGTCCCTATCAAGCTTTCGCCTGATAAGGACTTTCCCCGCAAGAATATATATGCATCAACTTTAGTCAAGGTTGAACATGTATACATTTTCTTCGTTCTTCTTCTCTTTCTCGATACCAATGATCTCCAAGATGGTCTTACCCACTTTACGATCATTCTGAATGTTAAATTCCAGCTTATTGAACAACATTGTGTTCGCCTTATTCGCATTCTCCTTATCGTAGGTTACGAAGTACTGTCTGCCGTCCACAAGTGTATCATTAAACTGACCCGGACTACCCTGTGGTGCAGTGATCCTCTCATACTCACCATCACCAAGACTTCGATATATCTTTGTTACCGGAAGGCTGATCGCCTCATTCTTATCATTATCTACACCTGTAAATTGCACATGCAATTGCTTGATCGTGACGCCCTTGGTATTACCTTCATGCGGTGTAAAGAATATGATATGCGTGTCACTGTCACCAAACACATCTTTTTTCCTTACCTTATCTACCTTCGGCTTCTTTGGATCATTGTTGCCACTATCATAATCGCCATCGTAATCCGCCGCATACAGCTTCACGGACAGCAATTTCACTTCCGGTCGATTATAGTTGTATGGACACAGCTTAAAGACATCAATATCATCCTGAGACCTTACACCAAGCATCTCTTTCATATCCTTTACTGTCATCTGTAAGATCTGAATCTCTGTTGCGTTCTCAGAATCACCAACACATGCAGTCCAATGAGTATCACACTTCGTCCACTCATTCTTGCTATATCCACCATAAACATCCCATACCGGTGTTGTTGGGTCTAATTCCATCGTACACGTATAAGTAAACTGTACAATGGCATTATTATCCAAATCTTTCAGCCAACTGTTTTGATCATGCACGTTAGAGGAGAACGTATTACCGGATCCACCCGTTGTATTCTCCCACACAGTTACCGGTGCCGGCGTTGTCGTAGGCTTTGGCTCCTCTGTCGGCTCTGCGGAAGGTTCTGCGGAAGCTACCGGTTTTGCAGAATGAACAACATTGTTCTTCTCCTGTTTCAAATACTCTTTGAACATGAGCGTCTTAACTTCTTTCTCACCAGCCGTTACTTCAAAAGAGTAATTTCTCTCTGCAACTTCTACCTTGTCTTCAACTAACTTCTCTGCATCTCCATTGATCTTAGTAACTTTATCCACCGTTACATACGGTGTACCATAGGAGAACTCATATGCCCCGATCAAGGTATTGATAAACAACTGCATCTCCTGATCTTTGGTCGTATTCTCCAGATCAATTGCATCGTAAAATACATTCGCAACATTATACAAGTAATAGTTATTCGCTGCATCGTTTGGTGACATTGCATAGTACGTATTCAACTTACCTGCTGCTGCACCTCTGCCCTGATTATCACCAAGACAATACCATACATCAGCATCCGGTATCTCAAGATTCAACTGATAATCCTGCGCTCTGGCACCGGTCAGGGACAAGCTCTCACCGATCGTATACGGATAATTACATACCGTACCATTGTTTGCTCTAGAGCCCTTCGTGGTCTTCTGCTGATGATCGTCGGCGTATGTCAATTTCTGACCCTTTACATCCGTCCACTTACCATTCTTGTATGCCAGATAACTGTTCGCTGTCGTACCTTTCAACGTTGCCTGATCATACGTGTATTCTAACTCCGTATAATCTTTGGACGTAAGCTTCTCGCCATCTGCACCTGTAGCAGTATCATTATAGCTTGAAGTCGTCTCATCTTTGGACGTATATCGGCTAAGTCCGCTGGTATCCTTAAGCATCTTGCGGTTCTCACCGTTCGATGTTCCGGCATTGATCAAGTTATCTGTATAGATCACACTCTTGTCATTCTTAGATACCCAGGCTGCAAATGCCACGGCTCCATCCTTGTTGCTTGCTTTCTGCAGATCGGCGCCACAACTAAACAAGAAGATATGATAATCCATATAATCCATCGGATAATAGAAATTATCTCCAGACTGCGAGAATAATGTTCTCGTTGTCTTATCCCCCTTATAGTCGCTTGCATTAACCTCTGCAAAATGCTTGAGATATTCGGATAACGTAATGGTTGTTACGTTGATCTTGTAATCATCCAGTTTTGCATACTTCTTAAAAAGCTCTGCATTGCTGCTTTCCAGATTGACAGCGGTATCTTTCTTATCATCGGAAACGATCTGTAATACCTTAACCTCAGGTATTACTGCCTCCCCATCTTCCTCATCACCTTTGTATAAGGAAATTCCGGATACCTGATAGTAAATGTTTTCATTTGCGGTATTATATACCGTAAATCTCCAAGCGATCGGACCATTTGTCTGCTCTTCCGGAATGGTAAAGGCAACGTTATACTCAGCCGGTTCTTCATTACCTTCATCATCCATTGTACCGGACGAGAATGTCTGTCCGGCAGATACGGTGCTGTTCCAACTGTCCATAACATCTGCGCCGGTCTCATTATCCGAAATAACACCATCGCCATTCTTATCTACCAGCAATCGCACTGCATATTCCTGTTTCTTGGAAGCATAACCGATCTTAAACGTGAATTTCAGTTTATACTTGCCATCGCTGTCCTTTTCGATCGCTGTCTTATTTACGGTACTCTCTGCACCGGTGCTCTCATCCTTTACCTCTGTGGTATCGGAAGGGTTATTATAAATTGGCGGTGTGTCCGTAATCTTCACCTTTGCACTCTTTGGTGCAAAGCTGATCAAATTGCTTGATGTGATCGCGGAAGTGGAGAATACGTTCTTACTGTCTCCAACTGCCTGCAAAAACTTGCGTGTGTTAGATTTCTTGCTTACAATTTTTGCATAAGCACTGTTATTAGAGAAATCCCCCATATGCAATACATCCGGCAATAACATTGCCTTACCGGACTTCACATATTTCTGTAGTGCCTTGGATGAAATGCTAGTCAAGTCATTACCGGACAAGCGATATTTATCGCCATTCTCACCCTTAACCAGATCACCTGTATGCAGGAATATCTCCCCATTATTGGAGCTATCATTATACGCAGGTGCATCATAACTATAATTATACTCGTTATAACCGCCCCACTGATTTTTATCACCGGTATACTTGATCGATGATGCTGTAAAATTCAGCTTACCGGTCGAATCGCCGAAGTAGATCAAGTCATACTTCGAAAGGTCTTCCTTACTGCCGTTTAACTCAGCGGTCGTCATATGCGTAATGTTAAACGAATCATCGTCAAACGAATATTGATCACTCTCCGGGAACAGTAAGTACAAGTAATCCAATGTCATCTTCGAGAAATCACTACATGGCTCTATATCTAAGATCTCAATAGCACCATCTTTACCGTTATTTCCCGAATCAGACTTATCATAGTTCAACAGATAATGAATGATATCCAATGAAGTAACCTTATCTTTATGCTCCTTCTTCTTGTTATAATAATCAAATACCTGTCCCATATATGGATTGTTCGTATCACTGTTAATCGTATTGGCAAGAGAGTTAAGCATCATGTTGGAGTTGTAGAACATCGTATTGTTCAAAACACCAAGGTTGCCCTCAAAGTTCATTGGAGCGGTGCCACCCTGCCCCATATTCAAGCCATACTTCTTAATGTAAGCCGGCCACAAATCCTGTATTGGCAGGAATGTATGTGGATGCCAGTAACTTCTCGCATCTCCTGTAAATGGTGTAACCTCACCGGTTGTCTTATCAACTACAGAGGTACCCGTCGCAACACGATTACGAAGGAACATATTATAAAAGTTCTTCTGGTCCATTAACAGATCCATAACACAGAACTTATATATATTGTTGTTGTATCCCGTAGCCGTATATCCTGAATTTTTCTTCGGCTTCATTGTCTCCCAGTCAAGACGAGACATGTTAACTGATTTTGCGTCATATCCATCCGCAGCGCTCACCTGATAAAATGTTGTTGGCATAATAACCGGTGCATAATTCAATTTCAGATTACTATCTGTAGAACATCTTTGTGTTCCTTTGTACTGTTCCAATTTGTTCGCCTTATAGAACATTTTCAAAGCAATTTCAAAGGTAATATCATTCTGCTTATCTTTGTACTCGCCATTTCCGTACTTACCAAATGTAGCTCCCTCTGCATTTTTAGATTTCGACGTATCATAATGCAATATACCCTTACTGCCGTCCGGATCCTGCTGCAACGCAGCTTGATAATGTCTGATAGCAGCACCATCCTCATCGCTCTTATGCATATAGATCATATCTGCATAATCCAGCCATTCCGGATGCTCATTTAACTCCCATGGCTCAATCGTCTTAAAGACGATATTATAATTCTCCACCTCATAACGGGAACGTAATCTCAAACTGTAACGAAGAAAATCGTCATAGAAATACATCTTCGTTGTTCCAATATCAATACCATTTTCCCACTGTGTCTGATACTGATAAACCTGACCGGTACGTGACGTATACTCACGATCACCAACTTTGTATTTGGAATTCATCACTGCTGCTGTCGTACCACTGGCAAACTTCACATTTTCGGTCGCTTTATGATTTTTATATCCTGCATCCTGTGAATCTGACATAGAAACCCAAATATACTGTGCTGTCTCATCCACATGAGCCTGACGGAATACCGGATGTTCCCCTCCATTGGCAGCCGTCTTAGCCTCGTCAATAACAAAGGTAGGCTTCAGATTACCTTTCAGATGCTGTCCCGGATTTACTTTCTCATAGTAACCATAAACTGTTTTTTCATCTGACGTCAGCTTCCAAGGGACTCTTACCTGAGAGCCATTGTATTCAGCCGCACCGTCTTTACCCGGATAATTCTCCTCCGGGAATGCATAATCGCAAATGATTCCATATCCTTTATTCACATAAAGGCTACCACCAATGTTATTGTGCTGAGATACTTTCTCAATATCGACAGCCTGACAGCCGGTTACGCAATAACTAATATTACCGACACCCTGCCAAGGCACGATCTCAAGATAAACAAAAGGATTCTCTGCAGAACCAAGTTCCCCGGCTCCTATACCCATGGTACGCTTTGCACCGCTCTTCTTCCCTTTGATCTCACTAATGTCGTTGATCACACCACGCATCTGACCAATTTGGGTATCTTCTGCATGCGAATTGTACATATGTACGCCAACATATGCACCCATGGCAACAACCACGCATACTGCTGCAGCTATAGCTGTTTTCTTATTACGCAACAAATTGACCAGACTTGTCTTTGGTCTCCTCTTGCTCATAGTAAGCCCTCCATTCTACCTATCTGCCTTTATACTACATATCCTCCATCTATCCATTGTCTTTCCATGCGAAAAAACAATATCATATGTCTCTGCTACGCTGTCATATTATGATCACGGATAAGTGATCCATCCATTACGAATTGTAATTCCTTCATTCAACTCGTACTTGCTCTTACCATTTTTCATCTTCATCGTAAGCTGCACATCATTCTTCTTAATAGTCGCCTTAAAGTCCTGCATATATCTGCTAAAAAGGAAATCATCCATAGCAACGCAGGTTGTTGTAAGTGACGCAGCATCCACCGCTGTAGGATCTAGATCCTTGCGTAAATACAGCTTATCATCAACCAAATATACTATCGTCACCTTTGCCGTCTTCGTCGGTGCCGGTGCTGCTGTTGCCACCGGTGCTGCAGTTGCTCCTGCAGATGGTGTCGGTGCCGGGACCTTATCCACATCATATAAGATCAACGCCTTATGTGTGCTGTCATATTTGGCATAATTGGATGAATACGTGATATCACGTATCTGATTGAGTAACATCTGCGATTCCATCTGCAGATTCAACTCACTTTTGGAATGTCCGTAACTTTTTGTTCCTGCCGTCAGAAAAAACATGATCGCAAGCATTACAATAGAAAACATTCCCATTGATATTACAAGTTCTACTAATGTAAAACCATTTTCATCTTTGCGTCGCATCATTCATCCCCCTTCCTATCCCTGCATATGTTTGCCGGTATCTTTTACAAGCTTTACTCCATAGGAAGTAGTACCGCGTCCCTTAAATGAAATTTCTTTATAAAAAGTGCTTCCTGCAGCATCATCTGCCTTTTTACAGCATTTGAATGCTCCGCTCGCCTTATCAAAAGAAATCTTAATTACCAAATCCGATGTATCTTTACTATTCACAGAATCGCTGCCTGATGTCGCTGTAAAATCCACACCGGAACCGGCAATATCTGTTACAACTCCATCCGCCTTATGAGCAATCACATCACTCTGAGAGTTAAGACCTGTGTCTGTACCATCATTGTACATCAATGTCTGTACCCCATCGCTGTCCTTAAATAAATACAAATAGGTTGTTCCCTTCTTGGTCATGTTTTCTACCTGCGTGGTATCCAACCTTCCCAAAAATCTGGATGTCGATTTTGATGCATTTCCAGACTTGATGATCGAATATGCACCTCCGATAATCCCCGCCAGAATCGCCATAATTGCAATCGTGATGATCATTTCCACCATCGTGAAACCTCTCTCATCTCTGCTACCTCTTTGCATCTCCATCACCTCCTATTTTAATTCTTCTTCCAGTTCTCATAGCAAATACCGTTATCTCCGCTGCTATCATCTTTGGCAATAGATGATGCGATTGTCTTGCGGAAATACTTACTAAACATATTGTAAATAATTGTGTCGTTATCAAAAATCTTTTCAAGACGGTCGGAATCCGCTACAACCTTAGTAGCACCGCTAAATTCAATGTCTCCACCAGCAATGATCAATCCCTTGAAGTTTTTCTCCAGCTTAACATTACCGGTTGCAACAATGATTCCACCTTCCTCAGAGCCGTTCCAAGTATAATCGCCCTTCTTCACAACGATAATACTATTCGACGGAAGCTTTGGATTCGATGAACTCTTGCTCTCATAATCAGCAATCTTACCTTCGTCGAGAAGTACTGCAAATAAATTTGTCTTATCCGATGAAGTATTTGTGATACCCTTCTTCGTATATACATCGCTGTAATTATCTGACAAACGATACTGGGTAGACTTTAAGGATAAATCGTAATCGGATGTCAGCGACATCTGCAATGACATATATTCTTTACTTTTTTCTGCTGCATAGCTGCGAACTACTGCACCCTCATTGCCCGGCGACTCATCACCGATCTCGATCTTCTCCTGACCGGATGCACCATCACGATACAATATATTACCGGTCGCACAAAATACTCCGGCACCACCGCTAAACTTGATTCCTGTCGATGACATATACTTTGCATTGACATCCTTAAGGATCGCATAATCCGGACTGCACTTTGCATATGTCTGATAGAAGGAAGTCAGTTTGTCTTCTTTCACATTCAAATAGAAATAAGTCAAGGCGTCTGCCTTCACATCCGTATCATGACGATAGTAATACACAAGCGGCATAGCCGAATCTATATAATCTCTCACATCAAATTTATTGCCACCAACGAACTCATTGTATCCCTCTACATCAAATTCATATTCATCTGTAGATCCCTCTATCGGTGTAAATACAATGCCATTTGGAAATGTCGGGCCGGAAGATCCAACCTTTTTCCAATAGTCGCTCGGTACATAATAGGCAACCTGACTACTCTTTACAGTCAATGCCTCTCCTGTACGTATATCCTTGCTTCCTGCATAAGATGGACCTGCACCAACAAGACTCTCATTTTTATTTCCCTTCTTAGAAATAAATGTCTTACCGGATAAGATCAGCTTTGATAAACTTTGTATATCTAATGTAACATTTTTTCCATTGATCACCATCGCAGAACTAAACTGTGCATTATCGGATGTTTTACCAATATTCGCTGCACTATAATCCTTGTTGTAGTTGTAACCGCAATAAGAATTCTTAAAAGTGACATTGTCATTATTTCCCCAAATCTCCAAATCATCCGAAACATTTGTTTCTGCATTGATCTTTAATACATTACCGGCTGTTCCTGTGGAAGAGGCCTTTGTCTGAATATTTTCAACCCAGACATGGGCATCCAAGCCATTCAAACCGTTAATCCGCATATAAGATCTGCCTCGAACCAAAATATCTCCGCGAGATATAATGTTCTCAGCATTTATATTCAATATTGCGCCATTATCTACGACAAATCCTGCCTCCGGATCCGCTTCTACATTTGGTTCCGGGCTGGCTCCCGGAAGATCTCTGCGAACCGTTCCGGAATAAACGTCACCATCAATCGTTGCCGCACTGGAGCCACCATTGATTTTTACTTTGTTATCTGCGATCAACGCATAATTCAAATACTCAGAATGTGTACCTGCCTTCATCTCCGGCAGGTTCACACGAATATCTGTCGTGATCGTTGTCTGATAGTCTCCCTCTGTCTTTATAACCGTCAAATCCTTCAGTAATAAGCTATTGTCGCCACTGTCATACTCCATATCACCTTTACCATTAACATGACTCTTATATCCATCTACAAAGTTACCGCCGCTGTATTTGGACTGTGCCTCTGTCAAGAAGCCTCTGATGACGGAATCATGATACTTCATATTTGTCGTGCCTGTGGTAATATCACAGTCTCCCTCGGACAAAGCGCTAATTACTGCATTAAAATATTTTGAGGAATACTTTCCGGTCAATGAATCCGTTGAACCGGAACGCACAGCACCATACGCTGCATATACACTTTCATATGCATCTCTGGCTGCCGTATCTGATACATTCTCCACACCCGCTTTGATCGCATCTACGATGGAGTCTGCATTATAAAAATTGGTCTGAGATTTCTTCTGCGCCTGTTTCAGCTTAATATTGGTTACCGTCATCGAAATAACCGCTACTGCCAACAGGGAAATGAACGTCGCTGCTATGATGGTCATAACTAACGATGATCCTCTCTCATCCTTTCTGAACTTATTCATACGCTCTCCATCCTTTCCCTTCTATTTACTGAACCTTATTGCCATCTACTGAGGCCAATTTATCTGACTCATCAAATGGATAAGACCCTCCCTTATCCTTGTAAACCGATACTGTAATGTCGACCAGTCGGTTACTATCCTCTGTCGTGATCAACGTATAATTACCCGAACCATCTTTTTGCATCACCGTAGACACATTACCACTCGAGGCAATCTCATCATGACCAGTTGCACATAAGTTTGTGTAAGCTTTTGTGACTGTACCTGTCAGATTCGTATCTGTTGATACTTTCATTGAATATGTCATATCACGGACGATGATGTCCGGGTCGCTGCGGTCTCCCGGCGTTGCCAACGAATTGGCTACACTATTCTCTGCCACCAGATATAACTTCATATTAGCCACACCCAATGTCGATGCAAGCGTTGAGCCCTTCATCTCTACCTCATCGTTTTTTGTATCCGGCTTGTAAAATATAAAGATATTCTCAAACTTATCCGCATCGATCGACTGCTTTGCGATATCTACTTTGTAAGGATCCGGATGTGCCGTAAGAATTGCATCCGGATATTCATCCGAAGCATCCTTCACATAGCTATACTCATATGTAACTGTCGCAATGATCTTACCGGTCGATGCACCCGGCTTAATACCTACAACGATCTTACGCTTCAAATGATTTCCGATCGTCGTTGTATTGACTTTCGTTGTATCCTTCACAATCGTATTCTTATGATCCTTACAATATGTAGAGTACAAACCACCGTAATATAACTTAGCATCGGACAGATACTGTGCTGTCTCTGTTGAGATCAAGTCTTTGTTGGAATCCATCGATGGAATGATCGCCTTACTATACGATAGGTTGCGATCATACAGACCATTTGAACCATTATAAACATTATTTACTGACTTCTTTGGGGTGACATGTGCAACCACATTATAACTACTGCCATTAACAGTATAGTTCTTGTACATATCATATGCCGCCGGCGCCGATGGCAATGGAGATGCTACTGTCCAGCTTGCCTTTGGTGCCGCAGATGGGTCTGCCACCTTATCGTTATCGAGACTAAATGAAGCGTTCTTTAACTCCTCGACAGCATCCTGTGCTGCAACAACAGCGTTCTGCTGCTGCTTGGTCCTTGCACTGTGCCGCATAGACTCTGAGAAATACGCCAATAACGGGATCGAAATAGTAGCAAGTACGACCGTCGTTATTACAATCTCGATCAACGTAAAACCCTTATTCTCTTTCCATAATTTTTTGATCATACTAATTTCTCCCCTACCGTCTCACTATTACTCCAATACGCCCGGATTCGTCATCCAAACCCGAGCGTAACCTATTTACTGAAAAATATTGTCTTTGCGAAGTGGTACACCGGATAATGTCAGATCCTTATACTCTTTCGCCTGTCCTCCAACTGAGAACATCTGCACGGTCATTGTACACTGTAATGCCTTAGATCCTTCATCGGATGAAATATTAACATTCGAAACATTCATTCGCTCTGAATAGTTGTTGATAAAGTTCAACACGCTCTTCAACGATTTATAATCCGTAGCAAATGTAATGCCTACATCCGAACGGTATCCGGTATAATTACCAGTGTCGGTTGACTGTGCATTCTGTGCATTGTCTGCAGCAGCAGCCTCATTCGTTGCTGCGTTAGCCGTATTATTCGTACTATTCTGTGCATTATTACCACTAGCTGTCGAATTGCCACTAGCTGTCGAATTGCCACTATTCGCATCTTTCGACTGAGCATCGTCGTCTGCATTCTGTGCAACAACTTGCTCTAATGCTGCGCCATCCTGGAAGAAGATCTGATTCATTGTAAAGTTCTCCGTTGTAATCGTAAGACCCTTCACTTTCTTCTCTAACTGGTCAAAGCGATTGATCGCATCCTGCGTACGAAGCTCTGACGGATATGCAAGAAGCACCTGCTCGGTACGGGCATTCTTCTTCTCCGTATCAGCCTCTACCTGTGCTTTCTTGGATACTTTTGCACGAAGCTGTGACACTTCCATCGCCAACTGATCATTCTCTGTCGCTACTGTCTCGCGCTGCTCATTAAACTTCTGATAACCTAAGAACCATGCCAACGCTAAAATCACCAGTGCACCAAGGATCATCAATACTTTCTTATCTTTATCTGCTAATGTCGTCTTCGTCTTTGTGTTCTGTGTAGCCATTCTGTGTCACCTCCTGTTACTGTGCCGTCTGTGTTGTATCTGTTGTCGTTGTATCTGCTTCATCCAGTGAAACATCCTTCTCTTCTTTCGTTGGTAACTGTGTATAATCTGCTGTTACCGAGAATGTGTATTTACCTACTTTTCCGTCATTATCTTCACCAGTAATAGAAGCAACATTCACATTCGTC
>ERZ773229.1187-NODE-1187-length-18894-cov-8.833643_pt1 | contig 18894 bp, 20 predicted proteins | sample MGYA00580992_ERZ773229 | MGnify/ENA primary metagenome ERZ773229 (study PRJEB29015, sample SAMEA2737795) | human gut metagenome | biome: human gut; feature: human-associated habitat; material: faeces | place: China | collected 2012 ... | reverse complement strand
AAGCAGTCATCATAGTTATAATTGTCAATACAATGTAACTTAGACCAACGCCATAAGACACATGGCACATCTAATAGACAGAGAAATTATATGAACAAAGTTAATTAAAAATTATTGCAAAAATAATTAGTATTCCTTCATACTGAAAATTATAAATTATTAAAATAAAATAACTATAATTAATTTCATAAATCAAAATATAATAAATTTAATCTAAAAAAAAATTAAATTTTAGAAAAGGATCACAATATAACAATAATATAATAAACATCAAATTCAAGTAATAAAAAAAATAAAAAAAATAATACAGCCTTATTTGGCATGAAATTTCAGGTGTCCGAACATGAATAATATTTAAAACTTTCTATCTAACTCAAATAATAAGTGCTTTATATATTCTTTAATAAATTTTAATATGGTGATAAAATGAAGTTCGGTATAGAATTCGTACCAAATGAAGACTTAAATAAAATAGTAGAACGTGTAAAATTAGCTGAAGAAGTTGGTTTTGAATATGCATGGATTACAGACCACTACAACAACAAAAATGTATACGAAACCTTAGCTTTAATCGCTAAAGAAACAGAAACCATTAAAATGGGTACTGGTGTAACCAACCCATATGTAAGAAGCCCTGCTATCTCTGCTTCCGCAATTGCTACTATCGATGAACTCTCCGACGGAAGAGCTACTTTTGGTATTGGTCCAGGAGACAAAGCAACTTTTGATGCTTTAGGAATCCCATGGGAAAAACCTGTATCCACAATAAAAGCTGCTATTGCTGACATTAACGCTTTACTCGCTGGTGAAAAAACTGAAACCGGTGCAGCATTAGGTGGAGTAAAAGCTGTTCAAGAACACCTTCCAATTTACATGGGTGCTCAAGGACCTAAAATGTTAGAAACCGCTGGAGAAATTGCAGACGGTGTTTTAATTAACGCATCCAACCCTAAAGATTACGAAGCAGCATTACCTCTTATTAAAAAAGGAATCGAAAATGCTGGTAAAAACGTGGCTGACTTTGATGTAGGTGCATACACTGCAACTTCTATCGGAACTGATTCTGAAAAAGCAAAAGCTGCAGCAAAAATTGTTGTTGCTTTCATTGCAGCTGGTTCCCCTCCTATGGTTATCGAAAGACACGGATTACCTGAAGGTATCAACGAAAAAATCGGTGCTTGCTTAGGTAAAGGTGACTTCGGTGGAGCTATCGGATTAATCGATGATGACTTACTCCATGCATTCTCCGTAGCAGGTACTCCTGATGAATTCATCCCTAAAGTAGAAGGATTAGCTGAAATGGGTGTAACCCAATACGTAGCTGGTTCTCCAATCGGAAAAGATGTAGAAGAATCCATCAAATTATTAGGAGAAGTAATCGCAAGTTTCTAAACTCCTAATTTTTTCTTTTTTTATTTTTTTAAATCATTGCTGTTTTGATGCCCTGTTTTTTACAAATTCTTACTACTTTTCTATATAAATTATTCTGATACTTATTTGAAGGATATTCCCTATTATAAAATAAGGTTTTTACATCATCCAGTATTTCCGGAAAATTACTTTTAACAAAATTATAATACTTTATTCTAGATGAAATTTCACTGCTTCCAAAAAGTGAAAGTGCACCTGGAATTAAATAGGTGGCATTATTTTTCCTAAATACTTTAATAAAATTTTCAAGACTTTCCAAATCATCATTAATATAAGGCAATATTGGCATCAATGCAACTCCTACATGAAAACCTTCATTAGCTAATGTATTCATTGCTTTTAGTCTTTGTGAAGGCAAAGGTGCATTTGGCTCAACCAAACTAGCTAAATCATCATCAACTGTTGAAAATGAAAATGTTACACAAACTTTTGATTTTAAACCTTTCAAATCATCAGGCAGTACAGCTGCATCATTTATCTTTTTTAGAATGTCAGTGTCCCTTAAAATTAAGTCAGATTTTGTTATAATGTGTACGGGATATTTGAATCTTAGAAATATTTTTAAAATCTCACGTGTTAATTCCAATTCCTTTTCTATTTCCATATATGGATCAGATGCCGAACCGAAATTTAAAAATGCTCTTTCGTGATTTCTGGCTAATTTTTTTAATTTGTTATAAACCAGATCACATGCATTAGATTTTACATAATAGCTGTTGGTTTTCTTTGCATATTTACTTCCGTTTATATAACAGTATACACAGTCAAATGAACATCCCATATATGGATTGATTGTATAATCCTCTAAAAAGAGATTAAAATTTCTTTTCCCTTTTCTTTTATTGAAAATTGAATTTACTTTTTTGTTTTTAAATCCATATTTTTTTAAGATTAAATCATTACTATTAGCAAAGTTTTTAATTATATCAACACCTTAAATATTAATATTAATTTTATTATAAGGTATATATAATGGAGATTGAAAATTTAACTAAAGAAATTAGAGCCCGGGCTTTTGAGAGAAAAGATCCAAAAACCCCCAGCCAGGTAGCAGCCAGCTGGTATAATGATGATTTGACTTATGACGGAGTTGCAAAAACTTTATTTATTATATTGCCTACACCAGGATGTTCCTGGGCAATTGGAGACAGCGGCGGATGTACAATGTGCAGTTATGTTTCAGACTGTACATTAGAGCCAATCGACAGCAAAACCATAGTGGACATATTCAAACAGCACCTAAACCGTTTTCAGGTTAATGAAGAAGATAACATGACTGTAAAACTATTTGCTTCAGGAAGTTTTTTAAATCCTCGTGAACTTCCAAAAGATGCCCGTGATGAAATTTTAAATATTTTAATGGATCTGGGCAATGTTCATGAAATTGTAGTTGAATCCAGAGCAGAATATGTTAAGGAAGAATACATCGATGAAGTGGTAGATATTATTGGAGATACTTTATTTGAAATCAGTATGGGTTTGGAGACTTCCAATGATTATACCCGGCTTAAAAAAATAAACAAAGGATTCAGTTTAGATGATTTCAACAATGCAGTATCATTAATTCAAAAATTAAATAGCAAAAAAGGATATAATCTTAAATCCAAAGCATACATTTTTGTAAAACCTATTCTTTTAAATGAAAAAGACGCTATTGACGAAGCTATTGAAACTGCAAGATACTGTGCAGACCATAATGTTGACAGACTCTCTTTCTGTCCTGCTACAATACATGGAGGAACTTTAATTGAAAGAATGTGGAGAAAAGGAGCATATCAGCCTCCCTGGATTTGGAGCTGTATTGAAATTATAAATACAGTACGTAAAGAGTTGGATATTCCTGCATTACTTGACACTTCAGGTTTCGGTTCAAGACGCGGACCTTACAATTGTAAAAAATGCAATAAAGACTTAAAACATATGATAATAGCCAATAACTTAACACAAACTCCAATTGAGTATGAGTGTGACTGTAAAAACAAATGGTTAGCTGAAGTTAATAATGCAGATATGAATAAGTCAACTGTACCTGCAAAACATCTCCCATTATATTAAAAAAAAATATTTTTTCTAATATAAAGAGATATAAAATTTAATTTTTATTTTTAAATTCCAATATTTTATCAACCAGCAAATAATCTAAAATTATCATTACAAATAAATAATTTAAATATATTCTGCCATCACTAGTTAATGAAGGAGTAAAACCTGAAATAATCACAGATCCGAAACCCAATATTAATAATACAAATATAAAATAACCTAACTTTTTATTGTCTTTATAAATCAGATAAATTGAATATAAAGGTATTAATGTAATTATAAGATACATCACACCACAGCTCAGCATTCTTATAAATCCTAAACTTAATAAACCATGTTTCAAGTTAGTTAAATCAAAATAACTATAAACAGTGGTGAAATTTGCGAATCTTAGTGATGCAAAAAATAATACTGTCAAACAGGGAATTAAAGTAATTATAGTTATTTTATTCTTATTAGATATTAAATAAGTATAAACACCAAGCAAAGCTAGGAAAATTACTGAAAATAAGTCTTTTGCCATTAAAATCCAACTTAAGAAATAATTAATCCCTACATCTAATTTATTTATGATGTTGAAATTAGCATAATCCGGAAATCCCAGTTTAGTAACTACTTTTACTCTATTTATATTTCCCGGACAGCAGAAATCATAAATGAAATTAAAAAGAATTATGATTATAAATAAATAAATTAATTTAGGAATTTCAATCTTTTTATATAAACAATAAACTATAGTAAATAAATATGCGCCACCAACCATAACCAGTAACTGTTCAGAGCTAATAGCTTCCAATAATGTGATAATTAAAATTAAATATATTATTGTCCTTTTAAATTTAGATATGTCCTTATTTTTAAATATAAATTCTTTAAGTAGATAAAAATGTATTAATATAAAACAAATCGGCCATATATAATTTGTTGTAGTTGCTAACCAACCTGCAGATTCCAATATTTTAGAAAAAGTTAATATAAATAAACCTACAAATAAACAAGCCAAACAATTATAAAAGAAAGGACTTTCATTATTATTAGCCAGTAATTTACTTAATAACACAGCAATAGCTGCAAAAATAACTGAATCCAATATTCTCCAAATTTCTGTAGGAACAGATACCAATACCCCTACATTAAATTCTATAAGAGATCTGGAACTCCAGGTTGCATACCTATAACTTAAAAATCCATTTTTAGTTAATGATAATAAAGGATGTTTTGAAACTATTGTCTGGAAAGTAGGATAATCTGCAGTAACTACTGCTAATTTCCAATGATAACACAATAAAATGATTAAAAATATCAAAAAAGGAATATATTTAACATATTTTTTAAAATTCATATCACTATTTCCAGCTAAATCAATAATAATTAATATTATTTAAACAACATGATAAAATTTTTGCATGGATAATTTTAACTACTTTAAAGAAAAAATATATGAATATATAAAATATTAAAATTAATACGGAGGAAAAAGATGAAAAATAAATTTGTTAGTTTACTGGCTATCATTTTAGGAATAATAATCATCGCATTTCCAATGATTGGTGTTATTGGGACCAGTTCCTTAATAGGATTATCTGTTCTTTTAATTTCTATTTATCTGCTTGTTGCAGGAGTAGCTATTATAGACTATAATAAATCCGGAGCAATTATTGATTTAATTTTGGGAATTATACTGTTATTCTTAAGTCTTGGTTTAATATTTAATCCTAATTTATTTGCATTTCTTGCAGAAATTTCACTTTATCTTGCAGGAATTGTACTGATTATTGTTGGAGTTGTTGCTTTAGTTAACAACCGCCACGCAAGATTTGGATTTTATATAGGCATAAGCGGAATAATATTAGGTTTACTCTACATTATTGTTGGTACTTACGTTGCAGACCCTATTATTCTAGGTACTTTAATAGGATTATGGTTAGTAATAACCGGTGTTTTAAAAATTATAGATGGTTAACCCCATCAACTTTTTCTTTTTTTGGTGTTGAAATTGATAGCTATTAGTGCAGACTTTGACCCGGTACACAAAGGTCATGAAAAATTAATTAAAGAAGGAAGAAAACTAGCTGATGAAAAACAAAAAAAGCTAGTTGTATATTTAAATAAAGGATACAGTGCTAATCACGGTCCATTTTTTGTAAATTTTGAAGCCAGACGTGATATGGCTTTAGCTCTTGGAGCAGATGAAGTAAAATCATTCGAAGGTCTTCACCATAGACTTGTTTTATCTTATAGTGTTCCAATCAGATTAAATAAAATGTACGAAGATGGTGCTACTGATTATATTACCTCAGCACATATTTCACTTGACGAAATTAAAAATAAAGCTCAAAAATTTGTTAAACAGGGAAATTTTGTCGGCATGCCTAAAAATTATCCCAACCGAAATGAAATACGCTGGTATGCCCTAAATGAATTTTTAGGATTACCTTTGGAATATCATGTAATTCCCGAATTTAACAAAGAGAAATATTCCGGAAGAAAAATCAGAAAGTCCATCTTAGATAATGACATGACAATTCCTAAAGAAACCAGAAAGCTACTTCCAAAAACAACTATTGAGATTCTTGAAGATGAAATAGCTGCCGGCAGAATTCCAGGTGAGCGCAATTGGGCTGAAATTTATAAAAGAATGAATACCTATTCAAGAGGAAATCTTGAAAAGATAGCTTACCTAAACGGAAATACTATAAATGAAATAATTAAAAGAAGAGTTTATAGAGATCCTGAGTCAATTTGGGCAGTATTCAGAAGGGCAAATTACGGACCAGTTATGACCAGGCTGGCTGTAAGTGCTATTGAAGAGGAAGTTACTAAAAAAGAAGTGATGGATCTTATGAAAAGTTATGAAGCTAAAGGAGTTATTCCTGAAGGTCAGAAAGTTCAAAGAGTAATTGACAGAGCATGGTACGTTGCAAATGAAGGTGAAAAAGGAGTAAGCGCCAAAGAAGCCAATGAAACCTTTAGAAACAAAAACATTAAAGTTGATACTCCTCCATTGAACATTCATGCAGGTTTAAATTTAACCAAATTCGAAACCAAAATTGTTTCAGAAGGACTGAATGCTGATTTATATATTGATAAAGATAATAAAATTTCAGTTCAGCTAAAAGCAGACGGTAAAAAGATTAAAACCAATTTAAGATTACCTGCAAAAGAAGTTACTTATCTTAGATACATCATGGATTCAAACTTTATCCCAACAACTGCACATATAAAAAAGGATAAAAAAGGATATAAAGTTGATATAACTATCGGTTAAGCTTTTTAAAAGAAGCTTTAACCATTGTCAAATCCTGATTTTCAAAATAGTCAATTATCTGTTCTAATTCTTCAGCCTTTCTTTTTTTGGAATTTTTTGTATTGTTAATTCTTGACAAAGCGCTTTTTTTAAAATCTTCTCCTTCGGTTAAAGATAAAATATCAAAAAATTCCTCTTCCAAATTCAAATTTTTAGCTACTTCAGAGCTTTCTATTAAAACAGCTGAAAGAGACTTGGTATACATACTTCTAAGTAATTTTAATTTAGATGCATCACCAGGATTTTCACTGATTTTTCGAATTTCCAAAAAATCATTTAAAAAATCAAGACTTTCCAGATTTTTCCCGGACAGATATAATATAGGATTTGTAGAATCTATTTTTCCAATAATTGCCCCATCTACAAAATTATTTACATGTTTGTTAATTTCTAAAGTTGCTTTAGGAGAAATGTTATTTAAATCCATATAGATTCCTTTAGAATACTTCCCATATTTGACAGCTACATCCAATGCCTGATTTGGACTGTTTGCTGAAATTAAAATATCTGAAAGAGTAGCCACCTCTTTAAAAGTATCTAAAATTTCCACATCCGATTCTTCCATATTTTTAATCGTGTTTTCTGATCTGTTTTGGGCGGAAGTTAAAAAAGTAATATTTTCAGAGTTAATTAACCGTACTAAGTTTCTAGCTACCTTTCCGAATCCAATAAATCCTATTTTCACAAAATTCCCCCAAGAGCTGTTATTAACATATAAATGGCCCCAATTATAATTAATATTGCAAATATTTTCTGAATATGTTCTGTTTTCTTGGCAAATCTGGAGATGTCCATACTAGAAATTATATATCCCAGAACTAATAATGTTAATCCGAATCCAAGGCAATACAAAAGAATGTTAGCTGCTACAAAAGCAGGATTTCCCGAACTTACAAGCAATGCCAAAAGTGAAATTAAATATCCGCTGTAACATGGTGCCCATGATAAAGAAGTTAAAAATCCTAAAATAAATGCATTGTCTCTATTTTTATAAGTTAATGCTGGAAACCTACATGAACATGAAGTTAATAAAAATCCTCCAATTAAAAGTAAAACTAATGCAGATATAACTCGAATATAATTTAAGTATCTGTAAATGGCCGCTGTAAAATATACTGTTGCAAACAGTATAATTATAAAAATAGCAAATAAACCTAAAACAAATGAAATAATTTCAGTACTTTTTCTCTTTTTTAAATTAAATCCTATAAAAATAGGTAAAACAGGTAAAATACAAGGAGATAAAATTGAAATTACTCCTGTAATAAAAGAAACAAACAGAAAAATTTCCATAATCTCTCCTCATATCATTTTTATTAAATCCTCTGGTCCATAATATCCTTCAATAGATTTTAATTCATTACCTTCACTGTCTAAAATAAGCATAGTAGGAGTTGAATAAACATTGTACTTACTGGCTATTTCAGGACTGTCATTAACATTAATTATGACAACTACATAACTTTCATTAAGTTTCTCCATGACTTGAGCATCATTTAGAGTATTTTGTCTTAACTGATGGCAATAAGTGCATGTATCTGATTCAAAAACAGCAAAAACCTGTTTATCACTTGTTTTGGCTTTTTGAAGTGCTTCAGACAAACTTCCTGCAGTATCAATAATGTTGAATTCTGATTCGGAAGCTTCTTCTTTTTCAAAATCACCATTGATTAAAAACCATCCGCTTAATGCAATAATGACAATTATTATGAAAATAATGAAATATAAACTACATTTTTTCATGAATATATTATAATAAATCATCAGATATATTAGTTTCTATTTTTTAAAAGTAACATATCATGTAAATTTACACCAATATTTTTTGAAATTGTTGTACACTTGGAACATAATAAAAAGAAAACTTCCTTAGAAGACAAATCTATTTCAGTTAACCCCTCATAATTTCCCATTCCTTTAGAAATTATAAAATCATGAGCTGAAAAAATTTCTCTGAATTCATCTGAAATTTCACTGTCTACATATCCGACTGTTCCTGCACCAATATCTACAATTTCTCCAAATTCATCCAGCCCCACATTGATTGCGTCCTGTCTGCATGCATCATTTATAATTGGCCTGGATTTGACAGCTATTGTAATATCCAAATCATACTGTTTTATTTTAGAAAGCAAAAGTTTGTCAAATACAATTTCACCTGTATTGTCAACCAAATACAATACTTTATCATATTTTTTTAAAGCATTTTCAAACTCATCAATGTCTTTAACAGCCAAATTTCTTTCTAAAGCAGAGCTTATTAAACTTCCAACATCAGTATCTATAGTAAATGCTCCAAAATCCAAAATATTTCCTATAATAGCTATTTTAACATAATTTTCCAAACTATTATTCTTTTTGAGAACTTCCTTAACTGCCGGCAGATATTTTAAAGCTATTTTGTTGCCTGCAATTTTTTCATTGATATATGGATCTTCACAACCGGTTTTTTCCTGAATCATATTATGGATGGTTGAACCTGTTTTGTTTGAATTGGTTGTTTTATAGAAATTGGAACTTAAAAATGTAAATATATCATTCATAAGTTCTATTTTAAGGTCCTCATCATCACTAGCTAAATCCATAGCCTCTTTTGCCTGTCTTAAAAAACATGCCCCGCATTCATAATTGATTTTCACTTAACCACCATAAATAATCTGAATTAATCGTATTTCATCATCATTTTGAATTTCGCTCTCTTCAATAACTAACTCTCCATTTTGTTTTGGAACAATAGTTTGTGAAGACAATTCCAAATCATTTAATAAATCTTTAATTGTGTAATTTTCTTTTGGTATGTCTCTTTTCTCATTGATGTCTTTGAATATTAATGTAAATGTCATATCATCACTTTCCTAATTCTTCTAAAAATGTACATGCTTTGCATAATCTGTTGGCTGACGGTTCACCGCACCTTTCACATCTTGATTGAGGATAAGTTTTTTTAAATCCGTCTCCAATAGCTTCCTTAATCTTGTCATATCCCCTAAGTGCTGAATATTTTATTGTAGGATGTTTTTCTGAAAGTTTGTTTATCAAATCTGAAACTTCCCCTCTGAAGGACTGCTGTGCATAAGGACAGCTGTCAAAGTGAACTTCCAGTTCTTTTGCAACTACATACAAACCTATTTCCCGTTCAGGAATTTCGCGTAAAGGTTTAATTTTAACTGTGAATTCTTTAGCTTTTGAAGATGATTTGGCCCCTAATTTAGTTAAATTATCAGTGTTTCCTTCAAGATAATTCATCATAATAGCCTGAACTTCATCATCCAGATTATGGCCGGTAGCTATTTTAGTAGCACCCATTTCACGGGCTGCCTTATTTATTATGGTTCTTCTGAAAACACCGCAGTAACTGCATGACCCGATATGATTATCCTTTTGCATTATTTCATCTAACGTTATGCCATATTCCTCTTTAAGAGAAACTACCTTATGTTCAATACCTAAACGTTTTGCATGACGAATAGCTATATCTACACCTTCCTGACGGTAGTTATCAATTCCTTCATCAACAGTTACTGCACAGATATCTATAATGTTCATTTTACGGAAACTGTTTAGGATTTCCAAAGTTGTTACACTGTCTTTACCTCCTGAAAGTGCAACTAAAACTTTATCTCCTTTATCCAACAATTTTTCCTTTTTAACTGTTTTAATAACTTTTTTTTCAATTGATTCAATAAAACAATCCTTACATAAGTATTGGCCGGATTGCTGTTTTTTAATAATAACTTGAGAATTACCACATTTACTACATTGCATAACTACACCTACATTTGCTCTACAAATTGAGCTAATTGATTTAGAGTATTTACTTCAAATACATGAGCTCCTGCATCTTCATATAATGAAACACAACTATCTACAATATCCCATTTATTTCTGTCTTCAGGATTTAATATTACAACTTTTTTAGAGTTTTTAACCATTTCACCGACCAAATCCACACTTGCCGGAATGCCTTTTACTTTAGGTCCTGCCCAATCCCTACAATCAGACAGTATAATAACATAAGACTTATTGTTTAACTTAGCCACATCCATAAACTTCTCAAATGCAGTATACATATTGGAGGTTCCGTGAACCATTGCATTTTTAAGTCTCATGTCTTTAACTTTTGTAAATGCATCAATTAAATATTCCTCCTTTAAAGCACCCGTTGTTTCAATAACCTTATTATCAAATTCAAAAGTTCTTGAATTTTTAAATGCACTTTGAGCTGAAAACATCAACATGAAAAACCAGCTACTGATCCATTCACAGGATCCACTGATATCATTTAGGAACAGGTGTTCATTTTTATGAGGACGTGGTTTAGCTTTAATCAGTTCAAAAGGAACGCCACCATATTTCATATTTGCCCTTATGGTTCTTCTGATGTCTATTCTATTTGAACTGGTTTGAATTTTCCTTCTTGAACGTTTGTTAGCTATTTTCCTACCTAATCTTTGACAAATTTCAAGCATTCTTGGGTCAAATTTGTTAAGTTTTGTCAAATCCTTATTTAACAATTCTCCGTCTCTTTCAAGTTTTTGAACTTCATCAAGTAACGGCTGGCCAGATAACTGTTTCAGTTTTTCATTATCAATTTTTTCTTTCTTAATTTTGGTGGAAATATTGCCCTGTTTTTTAATAATATACTTATTAGATTTAGGTCCTGTTCCCTTGTAGGCTTTGCCTCTCTGTTCAGCATCAAGAACTTCCTTTTTCTTGGCTTCCTTTTTGAAAACATTTTCAAATATCTTGTTGAACTTAGGAATATCATATTTGTCTTTAACATAAATTGCTCTTAAGGCTGTTTTTAAAAGATTTCTGTCATCTTCGCCTAATTCACGATAAATTTGAGCAGCTGACTGTGTACTTCTAACACTAACCGGCAAACCTACTTCCCTTAATTGATGAGACAAATCTGCAACTTTATCAATCATAATATCATTATAATTAATATTTCTTATGAATTACGTCTTTTAAAACTCTTTTTTTATCACTTTCAGTTTTAATAGCTACACCAATACTGTCCTCTAAAGATTTATTGAAATTTTTAGTACCTAAACTGGAAACTGATCTAACCCAATCTACAGTCCCTCTTACAGATGGTTTTTTCATTAAATTAAGATTACGTATCTCATGCACTATTTTAACTATTTTTGAAACTGTTTCATCTTCAGCACCAGGAAGTCTTGATTTTACAATTTCAATTTCACGTTCAACTGAAGGATATGGGATATATAAAAACAAACATCTGTCTTTAGTTTCATCAAGTAAAGACCTTTGAGAGTTAGATGTTAAAATAACAATCAAATCATTTGCTAACTGGAATGTTCCTAAATCATTTATAGTTATTTCTTTTTCACCTAATGCCTGAAGTAAAAAACTTTCAACTTCCTCATCTGCCTTATCAATTTCATCAATAAGTAAAACAGAATCCTTTTCATTTAAAAAAGCATTTAATAAAGGACGCCTAATAAAGAATTCTTCATGAAATATTTTTTCTTCATTGTCAGATTCGTTTTTGGCTGCTTCAAGGTGTAATAATTGTTTTTGATAATTCCATTCTCCAACAATCTGTTCAAAAGTGATACCTTCATAACATTGAATCCTGAAGAAATCCCTATCAAAAGCACTGGCTATTACTTTAGCCAGCTGTGTTTTTCCAACACCTGGAGGTCCTTCAATAAGCATCGGTTTTCCAAGTAAAAAAGATAAATATAATGTTGTTGAAATCTCGTTATCCGGGACATAATTTTCATTTAAAAGAATTTTGTCAATTTTTTTAACAGATAAATCGTCAATTTGCACAATCAAACCTTCTTTATTATTATATAATTACAAGTATTAATGATGCATTTATTTAAAAGTTTTGAAAATAGAATTAAATTTTAAATTCGTCCGGATTTTTAAATAAATCAAAGTCCTGAACATATTCTTTTCCAGTAATCATAGCTATTTGTGCTTTTTGAAGCTCACTGCCTAAATATGCTGCATGTTCCATTCTTGTTACAAGTTTTTTATTTATTATTTCTTCATAAATTTCTTTTGCAGTATTTCCAACAATTACCAGATCAGCTTTGTTCTTTTTAAAATGTGTAGCTATAATCCTGCTGGATTTAACAGTAGTTCCATAATCAACACTGATTTTGAAACTCCCTGCTTTATCTCTTACAAATTTCATAGGTTTTGCCTGTTTAACTTCAGGAACCCCATCAGTTTCATTTTCAATTATATCCAATCTTTTATGCTTATCTTTAAATTCAACAAGGTTAATTCCCAGGTCTTTTGGAATAGATTGTCTATGTTTAGCCAAAAACATCATTTTAGATGCTGTTGATAATTCATAAACACTGCCCCTTGTTTTTCCACTTTCTTCTGGAGTGAATAATATGCTTACGCCCAATTCCATACCTATTCCTGCAAGAAGAACATTAACTCCTCCCGAATCTGCATCCATCAGTTCAGTAACATTTCCAACTCCAAAAAACATTGGTGCCTTATTTGTTTTATGAAATTCAAAGCAGGCCATAATTGATTCAACAATACTGCTGCTGTTTACAGGATCCAAAATTAAATCTGCAACATAATCAATACCTTTTGTATCTTCAATTAGCTGGTTCATTGCATTTACTCTCTCTTCAGGAGTTTTTGGAGTGAAACCTTCTGAAAAATTAGTCGGAAGTAAAACAGCAGGAGTATTGGTTTCCTTTAAAACATCAAGTACTTTGGAATTATTTCCCAAATCCAAACTTAATACTAAATCAATACCATGTTTTGCGGCTACTTCTATTTCCTTTGCATTTAATGTGTCAATACTTAACGGCCTATCTCCAACAATTGGCCTTAAGGTATCAATTAATTCAGGAACCTTATCTGAAAAATCTTCACCTGCAGCCATACCTATATCAATCATATCAGCTCCAGAATCCACAAAATATTGGCATTTATGAATTAAAGCTTCTTTTGACAAAAATGGAGCATTAGCTATTTCAGACAGCACCCGCATTGGAAAATCTTCACCTACCGGAAGATTCCCAATCATGATGTTATTAGGTTTTTTTAATAAGTTTTTGATTGTTTCTTCATCATTTTCAAAATCATTAATGAATTTTAAAGCTTCTTTTCTTTTTTCTTCTTCAATCAGTTTATCTGCAGGTTTGTCCTCAGACAATTCAATCTGATCAATTAAATTTAAGACCATGGCCAAATCAGCCCCATCAGTTGAACCTTTAAAAGTAGGAATTCCCAATTCTTTTGTTATTTCTCTGGTTCCTTTTTTTATTAAACCAGGAACTAAAATCATATCAATTTCCTCTAATTGATTAGCAAAATGAGTTTTTATTTCATCAATAATAATTCTAGGAGTTAAAAATGCAGCCACCTGCGTATTATCAGCTATATGAATGATAACCTCAACATTAGCATTAGCTACAACATTTTTAATTAAAGGATATGCCAAATTTCCAGTAATAATTAAAACTTTCATAAACTCCCCCACCTATTCATAATATTAATAGTTATATGACTATTTAATTATTATAAGTAACTACAAAACAAAGAAATATACTCCACTTAACAATATTAATAATATAAAATATTCACTAAAAAAGGATTATAAAATCTATAATGATTATCCATGATAAACTTTATATATTTTGTAATTTATAATGATTATACATGATAAACTATGGAGGAGACTAAATGATTGAAATTCGTTTTCACGGACGTGGTGGACAAGGGTCCGTAACTGCTGCTGAAATTTTAGCGAAGGCTGCTTTTAAAGATGGTAAATACGTTCAATCCTTCCCTTTCTTTGGAGTTGAACGTAGGGGAGCACCAGTAATGGCTTTTACTAGAATTGATGACAAACCAATTGACATAAGATACCAAGTATACAATCCAGACTATGTATTAGTTCTTGATGATGGATTAATGAATGTGGTGGATGTATTTTCTGGAATAAAAGAAAATACTGAAGTAATTATCAATATTGCTGAAGAATTTAAAGGTTCAGGTGAACACCCAGTTCATAGCATTGATGCAACCGGAATAGCATTAGATTTATTAGGACGTAATATTGTCAACACAATTATCTTAGGATACTTTGCTAAAAAAACCAATGTCGTAAGTATTGAATCACTTATTGAAGTAATTAAAGAAACATTCCCTGGAAAAGTTGGGGAATTAAATGCAGAAGCTACAAAAAAGGCTTATGACATGGGATAAAACATAAGGAGAAGGTGAATTAAAAATGGTAGCTATCGGATGTGTAATAAAAACACCTGGAAGTAGTAAAAATAACAAAACTGGAAGTTGGAGGACTTTTAAACCTATTTTAGATAAAGAAAAATGTATCGATTGTGACAATTGTATTATTTTCTGTCCCGACTCCAGTGTAAATAAACAACATGACATTAATTACGATTACTGTAAAGGATGCGGAATTTGCGCACATGAATGTCCTTCAGATGCAATCGAAATGATTAAAGAATAGGGAGTGAAGAAATGACAAAAGAAGTTATGACAGCAAATAAAGCAGTTGCAGAAGCTGTAAGATTAGCTAAACCACAAGTTATTCCTGTTTATCCAATTACACCTCAAACAACAATTTCAGAATACCTTGCACAATATGTTGCAGATGAAAAAATTGATGCAAAATATGTGAAAGTAGAATCTGAACACAGTGCAATCAGTGCATCTGTTGGAGCAAGTAGTGCAGGAGTAAGAGTATTTACCGCAACATCTTCACAAGGATTAATGTTAATGCATGAAATATTGTTTGCAGCAGCAGGTATGAGAACTCCAATCGTATTGGCTGATGCAAATAGGGCAATATCTGCACCATTAAATATCTGGAATGACCAACAAGATTCAATTGCACAAAGAGACGCAGGTTGGTTACAAATATATGTTGAAAGTGCGCAAGAAGCTTTAGATACCACATTAATGGCATATAAAATTTCTGAAAACTATGATGTTTTACTTCCGTCAATGGTATGTTTAGATGGATTTATTCTAACTCATACTGTAGAACCTGTAGAAATCCCAACTCAGGAAGATGTAGATAAATTCTTACCTCCATATGTTCCAAAACATGCTTTCTTAGATCCTAATGAACCAATGTCCATAGGTACATTAGCTGATCCTGATTACTATCTTGAAGCAAGACATGACATGCAAGTAGCTATGGAAAAATCAATTCCAGTTATTGAAGAAACCTGCAAAGAGTTTGCTGAAATATTCGGCAGAGAATACGGTCTTATTGATACCTATAAAACAGATGATGCAGACATCATTTTCGTAGCTATGGGTTCAATGTGCAGTACTTTAAGAGTTATGGTTGATGAATTAAGAAACAAAGGAGAAAAAGTAGGTTTACTTAAAGTTAGAGCTTACAGACCTTTCCCTGTTGAAGCTATTGAAGAAGCTGTGAAAAATGCTTCAAAATTAGCAGTTCTTGATAAAAATGTTACATTCGGAATTGGTGGTGCTCTCTACACCGACATTAAAGCAAAAATCCATAAAGAAGCATACGGATTTATTATCGGTTTAGGTGGAAGAGACATTACTCCAGAATCAATCTTAGACGTTTATGAAAAAACAAAAAATCCGGAAAAAGAAGTTAACTGGATAGGACTTAAGGAGGAATAAAAATGGAAATATCTGATAAAGAATACTTAGCACCAGGACACAGAGGATGTGCAGGTTGTGGAGCTTCCATTGGAGTTAGATTAGCTCTTAATGCATTAGGAAAAAATACCGTAGCTATTTCAGCTACCGGTTGTCTTGAAGTAATGACCTCCCCTTACCCAGAAACCGCTTGGGAAATTCCATGGATGCATGTAGCTTTTGAAAATGCAGGAGCAGTTGCATCAGGAGTAGAAAGTGCTTTAAGAATTCAAGGAAAAGATGATGTTAATGTTGTTGCTTTCGGAGGAGATGGAGGAACTGTAGATATCGGTTTACAATCATTATCCGGAGCAATGGAAAGAGGACACAACCTAACCTACATCTGTTACGATAACGAAGCATACATGAACACCGGTATCCAAAGAAGTGGTGCAACACCTTACGGTGCAAGCACTACAACTTCACCAAACGGAAGCGGCAGTTTTGGAGAAGACAAACCTAAAAAAGATATGCCTATGATTATGGCGGCACATGGAATTCCATATGTAGCTACTGCATCTATTGCATATCCTGAAGACTTTGTCAACAAAGTTAAAAAAGCAGCCGAAATCAAAGGTCCTGCATACATACATTTACACCAACCATGTACTACAGGATGGGGATTTGCTTCAGAAAAAACTATTGAAATGGGAAGATTAGCAGTTGAAACCGGATCATGGATTTTATATGAAGTTGAAAACGGTGAATTCAACATCACTTACAGACCAGATGAAAGAAAACCAGTTAAAGAATACTTAGCTCCTCAAAAAAGATTCAAACATCTTGATGATGAACACATAGAAAAAATACAAAAATACGTTGATAAATCCTGCGAAGAATTAGGCTTATAAAGGAGGAATAATAGTGGAAAAAATATTTGTAAATAGAGATGCATGTGATGGATGTAACAATTGTGTAAACATGTGTGCATCTATTCACTCTGCTCCTAGAATTAAAATTATAGAGCATGATTCCGCATATTATTCATTAGTTTGTCAACATTGTGAAAATGCACCCTGTGTTAAAATTTGTCCTACAAATGCAATGACTACAGACGGTGTTAAAACTGAAGATTGTATCGGATGTGGATTATGTAGTATTATTTGTCCATTTGGTGCAATTACTATTGCAGAAAGTGTAGCTGAAAAATGTGACCTCTGTGCAGACAGAGAAGAAGGTCCTGCTTGTATAAAAGCATGTACCAAAAGAGCTATTTCAGTTATTGATCCTGCAAAAATCAAAATTAAAAATCAAGAAAAATATCTTGCAAAACTTGCTGGAGAATATGATGTTGGAAGTACCTCTGGCCGCGGTTTCGTACACTTTGTCACCAGTGCTGCAAGAGCAAGATTAGCTCTTGATGAATAAATCGGAAAAAAACATGACTGAAAAACTTCACATAAATTGTGTAAGTTGCGGAAATTGTCAGCATCCCAGAGATGCTGATAATCTTTCATTATTTTGTATGGAATGTCCTCCCAATGAAGCTCCCTGTTTGAAGGTTTGTCCTAAAAAAGCAATAGAAATTTTAGGAGGAGCAATTACTTTAAATAAAAGCAAATGTGATAAATGTGGAGAATGTGTGAAAGTATGTCCACTTGGCATTTTAGACACCATCATAAAATAGCTATTTTTAAAAAAATTTATTAAAGCTTAAAATATAAAATTATAATTATTTTAACCTATTATTTGGGAAATATTTTATTTAAATATATTTATATTTTTGTTAATACAAAATATAAATATAGTATTTTACATTGGCTATAAATTATTTAGTCTATAGAAGGTTTATTAAATCTAAAAATATTAAGGAGTTGATAATATGAATAAATTAGCAACATTTGCAGGAGGGTGTTTTTGGTGTATGGTAAAACCTTTTGACCAATATGAAGGGGTTAGAAAGGTAGTATCAGGATATACTGGAGGACATACAGAAAATCCTACATATGAAGAATTGAAAGAATGGTATGAAAAAAGTGGAATGCCACTTAAGAAATTTTTTAACACCAGTGGCATGCTCTACAAGCAGATGAACCTCAAGGATAAACTTCCGGAGATGTCAGAGGATGAACAGCTGAAATTACTGGCAACAGATGGCATGCTTGTCAAACGCCCGCTTGTAGTAGGTGAAGATTTCGTCCTTACAGGATTTCGCGAGAAAGAGTGGGAAGAGAAGATTCGGGGCTAGACGACAATTTTATACTGTAAAATTTTTGCTTACGAAAGTTTTGTTGATTTATCTCTATTTATCTATTGTATTTTAGGGTATATTCGTGTAAAATAGAATACAATTTAATCTAGTAAAGTACTGATATATAAAACAGAGATGGAGGAATACCAATGTCAGATCATGAAATGCTTAATCTGGATGAAATGGGCTGCCTGAAGGAAAGCATGGAACTTCTTCAGGATGAGCTCATGAATAATCATAGAATCGATCCGAATTTATA
>ERZ773229.1175-NODE-1175-length-19050-cov-3.248381_pt1 | contig 19050 bp, 35 predicted proteins | sample MGYA00580992_ERZ773229 | MGnify/ENA primary metagenome ERZ773229 (study PRJEB29015, sample SAMEA2737795) | human gut metagenome | biome: human gut; feature: human-associated habitat; material: faeces | place: China | collected 2012 ... | reverse complement strand
CATCATTACTACCTTGACTAAAATCATAATAACAATCTGGAGTAAGAATTTCAGACGGAAGAAGATATTCAGGGTCAATATATTTACGGATAAATGCTTTTATCTCTTGTTCGTCTAAGCTTCTGTTGAAGAGATAAGCGGAGTAAAAAGCACCTTTTAGGTAGCGAGGATCTATACCATTAAGTGCACCAATAGTTATTCGATTAGTATTATCTGATTTATCTCCTACAATTAAATTTTGTTGATTATATGAATTTTTGTTTTGCCAAGTTATAGTATTGTTTAGCAAAAGATTTTTATTTTGTCCTTGACCATAATTATAAGTGTTAGAAACAAATCCATATCCTTCTAAAATAAATGCGCCATTTGTATTTGCCCCTTTTGTAAACAAACATCCACCACTACAATCTTTTCTTTTTGCTATAATTGTATAATCTTCAAGTAATGGAATATTTGTACAAAATCCATAATCATTAACTCCGTCAAAAACAAGAGCATCTGGGTATTTGGGAAGAAATTCTACACTAATTGTAGAACCGATACAATTTAAAGAAGCAATAGAAACATTACCATTATTATTTGCTGCAACATTTCCTTCATAAATTCCATCTTTATTTGCATATATCCATTTATTTTCTCCAAAATATAATTCTCCACCATTCGGAATACCTTTTACATAAACCTTAATTTTACATCCTATAGATGAATAAATTTCATTAGGAAAAGCAAAAAGAAGATTGTAATTTTCTTTAATATTTATAAAAGTAAGTTTGTATCCCAACCGTTCTATTTTGTCACATCTGTTATTACTTGTATAAGTAAAATTATGTTTTACATTATATCCCCCATACCCACTCATTTCACTAAAAGCAAATCCATTCAAAGTAATATCATGTCCATTACCAGTCAAATCTTTAAGTATTGCTCTATCTGCATCATCATTAGATTTTCCTTTGGCTGACCATGCGGCAATAAGACCTGGATAATTTATATTTCCGTCACTACTTTTGAGAGCATTGGCTATCATAAGCCTTCGTCTGTACATACTCATATCAAGCCCCTCCCAATACAGCTATGTTGTTTACGATAGATACCTGATAGGTCTTGCTTGCTTCAATGGTGTTGTCTCCTATCCACTTTACGCTTTCAGGTAATGTCAAAGTAGTAGGAGTTGTTCCAGAAGTAAACTCAAACATATATTCAGACAATTTATTTTCTTCTCCTGCTGCTAAAGTCAAAGTGAGTGTTTCCATCTCACCAAAGATGTAATATTTATTTGGTTGTAATTCTTTTGTATTCTCTGATACATTTTCTACAGATACTTTATTAGCTTTTGAAGATAATTCTGTTTTAGTTGCTAACTATCCTACATCGGGAATATTATTTGCATTTGTGTTAACCCCATCGACTAGTTCATCTATCTTCTGACTTATCTGATTCATTTCAGTAGCTTGTAATACTTGTTCTGAAATGAAAGTTTTATTTAATTTATTTATTGCCATATTATCTTATTTTATCAATGTTTAGTTTACCTATATCTAATTTTAAATACTATTCGATTGGAGAAGTTTCAAATAATATTGTAACTTTATCTCCTGACTGATTTAATTCAAATGTATCGGGATTAATATTATTGTCTGAATTTAGATAAAATTCTCCTAATACACAGTTACCATCTATAGAATACAAATCAAGATGTAATATATAATCATTACTGGTTTTTAATAATTTACCTTCTATTCTACCAGATGTATTAATTATAAAACTATATGAATCTTCAGTAAAATCAAATGGTGTAGCCATTTGTATATATGATAATTCAGGTATAGTTAAGTATGCCTATGGATTTATGAATAAAGGTCTTGTAAATATTGATTTCATAATTAATATTAATTTTTTATATATACAAATGAAATTTGAAATGAAATTGAACTATTTAAAGAATCATATATTTTAGTATTTACGATAGCTGTTGTATTAGTATTGTTGATAACAAAATTTAGACTTTGCTCAGAAGAACTACTCAAAATCTAAACATTACTAGTATAATTTTCAATTGTATATTGATATGATCCATAAATTTTTTCATTCATATTTATATATGACTACTGTGGACTATAATTTATTTGAAGAATAATACGAATATCTTTATTATATGTAACAGGTATATGCAAATAATAATACCAATTATCGGTACTAAGATATACATCACCGCCAGATTCAGTTACTTGTACGTCTGTAGTATCATGATTCATACCACTAAATTTTATTTTATAATGTGCTTGTTTATAACTATTCTACGGGACAAGTCTATTGTTTTGATAATTTTCTACACCATTAGTTCCTGTACAGCCCAATGCTTCCATTCGTTGTTTTGTACAACATTTATTTGTTATTGGTGTGCCAGTTTGTCCAACATTATAAACCTCTTGTTCAGTAGCAATTTTACCCATTTTTCAAGTCCTCCAATTCTTTTTCAAGTTGTTTAATTCTATTTTCTAGCTAAGCACATTTAATAATCAATACAGCATCATAGTTTACACTCTTATATCCTGTAGATTCATCTGTACTAACTAATTCTGGATAATACTATTCAACTTGTTGTGCGATAACACCATAAGATTGCTTACCATCTTTTTTCCAATTAAACGATACTAATTCTATATTATTAGTAAAATCAATTGGCTTTATATTTGTTTTTAAATTAATATCTGATTCCTCGTAAAATCCAGATGGTGCATATACTGCTCCAAAATTTAAAGTTAATCCTCGATTATTAGTAAGATACATTTTTCTATCTTCTACATGCGCACCAGGTATTTGAAATAATAAAGAGTCGCTATTATATGTATTCCAATCGAATGATAATGCATCTTGATTAGACTCATATGCCGTATACTTTAAAATAACACTACCTGCCGAAACTATTAACGATCCTGCGGCTCTAATATCACCATTTACATCTAATTTGCAATATGGATCAATCGTTCCGATACCAACATTTCCATCATCTGTTATAACAAACTTATAATTATCATCTACTTTCCCTATACAGAACCCTTTAGCATCCCAACATCCTAATCCAGCTGCCCAAGTATTATTATTTTCATTATTATAATAATTAGTATAATAAATGGAAGATTCATTACTCGTAGAATTCAATTGTATATTTGGATATTCATCAGTATTTACTATTATTTTCCCATCAACGTTTTGAGTACCGTCAAAATTCTATCCCCAAAAAGTATGAATTTCTTGCAATTTGGAAGCAGATGCTACATTACCATCAATTATATCTTGATAATGTTTACCGTCTAATAAATCTGCATCCAATTCTGAATTAATACCGTCTACTGTTTTTAATTTAGTTAATATGTCATTAGCCGTATATTCTGAAGATGATAGAAAATATTGTTCTTTGTTTAACACCAATTCTGTACTATTTTTAACCGCTGAAGTTATTGCATTACCGGAACCATTTATTTTTACACTACCGATACCACCAATTTGCCCTATAGTTATTTCGTGAGGATTTTCTAAATCTCCAATATGCTAAGTTAATTTATCTTCTAACGCTTTACCTCTAGCACCATCAAAAGCAGTACCTGTTATTTCTCCGATAACCGTAGGAGCTCCTACAACAGTAAATTGTGTACCAGTCCATCTAAATTGATACGCACTATCACTACCAGTAATATCAACATAAATCTTTCCAGATTCTCCAGTTATCGCATTTCGATGTTCCGCATCAGAATATAATTTGATATTAGATAAAGTACCATCTTCTTCTTTAGAATACGTAGCATAACAATCTATTACATCATCTACATACGATGGTAATTGATTAGAAGGTATTAATCCTTGTTCATTCAGCGTGGCTATACCGTTTGCAGTACCTATTTCTGAACGTTTTACTTGAGCGTCATTTGTTACATTAGAAAGACCTACTTGTTGTTTTGTAACATTATGAGGGTTTTGTGTATTCTGTTTATGAGTATTTAAGTCGTTGGTTATTTCCTATTTTACTGTGTTCAAAGCATTCTAAGTAGCAGTAGATACGGGTTTATTTAAATCTGATGTATTATCCACATTAGATAAACCTATCTACTATTTAGTAACATTATGAGGATTGTTTTTATTATTTATATGCGATGTTAAATTACTTTCTATTTCAGTTATATTCTAACTTATCTTATTTTTTAAATCAGATAGAATAGATTGTAATGTATCAGTATCCTCATAACCAGTTAAGAAATTTAAAATTTCATTATATTTGTCAATAAATTCTGAAGCACTTTCACCAAGTAATGTCTCTAGACTAGCATTAATATTTTCTATCTATTCGTTTATTGTATTTAAACTAGAATTTGTTTCATTCTTGTATTCTTCAAAATCTTCTTTATGTTGTAATAAATCATTTTCACATTCTTGTATTTCTATAAGTAGTTCATCTAACTTATGCTTAAAACTAATGATTTCGTCATAAGTACGCTAATCGATTCTTTCCCATTCAACGCCATTATAGCATTTTATTACACAACCGTATCTGTCTTCACTTAAATCAATCCAATATTCTATTTCTTCTGGTTTTGGAGCGATTGTTGAAGCTAAAAATCTAATTCTACCTATTACCATATTATTAACCGTTAAATTCTACTAATTTTGTTTTATTATCCGTAGTATAAGCATCAACGTGAACCCAAGTTACATCTCGTTCCAATCTTATCGGATATTCAAATTTATCAATATTAGAACGTATAAGATTTCTCACTTCTTCTGCAGACATATCATTAACAGTAAAGTCAATAGCTTTTCCTAGTCCGTGAGCGGTCATGTATATCCTATTAGAATTAGTTTTATCTTTACATAACTAACATATATTACATCTCAATCCTCTTTGTGTTAGATTATTATCATAAGAATTAATAATCATTGGTTTCTTAATTATTTGAGTACGTAATGTATAAATAATGCTCAGTAGTTCAGTTGAAATGAACTACCAAGCATTATCTCCAAAAGTATTAACACAATGAGGACAAACTAATTCTTTCAACTAAAAATATTTTTTAACTTCTTTAATTAATTCGTCTCTTTTCATAATATTATTCTTTTATTTCTTCTGCTGTTGGTTTATCTTCATTAACAGTATCTTCAAATGCTTTTTGAACAAATGCTTTAAAACCTTTCTTAAGAATATCTTTTATTCTTTCAATCTGTTCATCTGTTAATTCAACTTCACCATTTTTATAGATATCTTGAGCTAAAATCAAATCTTCAAGATTTTGTGTTTCGCTATAAATAAAATTAGCTACTTGCTTAGAACAATCTAAAGGTAACTTATTACCTTCAAGATCTGTTATCATTAATTGTTTAAAATTTATTTTCATCGTTTCTTAATTTTTAACCAAAGTAATTAAAATACCATATTCCTTTTTTACCAGAACCTTGCGTTAATACTTCACTATAAACAAAAAATCCAGCCTCTCTACCACCAAATTGTACCTGTGTAGCAAAATCACCGTCGCTAGCTCCTTCATTAATACATATTGTAGTATTTCCTTTTGCTCTGACATATATCACACCGTGATAATTACCTTTTCTCACAATATACATTTGTCCTTCTTGAGGATTAGTTGGAAGATTTACACCAGTTATTGAATTACTTGTTACGTATACAAAAGTATCAGCATCGGTCATATTATAATATCCTTCACTATCTTTTTCACCACTTTGTAAATTATATGTTGTCTTTACGTTAAATCGTAATCCTCGTATAAAACCAGATTCTATGTTTATAGCTATATTACCACTATAAGCAACATTGCTATATTTACGTCCTCCATTACAAGATATAAACAATCCAACGTTTTCATCCCAAATAGCTGAAGAGTTAGATATATTTCTATATATACCTATAGGCATAGACATTCCTGAACTACCTGGTAATACTCCTGAGCCGTCTGCTCCAAAACTAGCACGTATATCTTTATTACCTATATTTGATCTAAAATATAAATTGGACGATGATAATCGCATATAATTACCAGATCCATTTGAACCAGAACTTAAACTACCAGATATATTAAACGCTCCTATATTACCAGAATTAATTGTTACATTAGAAAATGTACCAGATGTTGCATTAACAACTCCTGTTATATTTGCATTCTTTGCAGTCATTGTTCCATCTGAAGTTACTGTAAAATTGTTACCCACCTATATCTGATTTGTCCATATACCAATATCAGCTATAACTTTATCTACGTCAATCAGATTAGTTTTTATTTTACCACCTTCTATCAAAGTAACATCACCATCATCTGATTCTACTATAAGTTTAGCTTTTACTGTTAATAATCCTTTACCGCCATCTTCAGTAGGATCATATTTTACATATGATGTTGATTTATCTTTAGTACCTACATACATTCTACCATACACATTCATGTATGCTTGTTGCTATGATTGAGTAGTATCGTAAGCCATTTCTATAATTGCTTTTCCGTCGGTACTATAATTATTTATTCCTTGATACATTTGTATTGCAGGAGCATTATCAGCGTAAGTAGTTAAAGATATAATATTCTATCTTTTTATATCATTCTTATTACCATACTATATTAATGTATCTCCCTCTACAGGTTGCGTATTTGTACTGGGGTCTACATCAGTTTTTGATAAATCTATATAATCTTCTCCAACGCCCAATACTTTACCCCAATAATATCTATTTTTAGCCCCTTCGTTTACTCCTTCAGCAACATTGAATTGTTGTATTTTAGCTAAGTCTCCAGCTTGAAAATCAGTTTTAATCTATTCTGTATTACCACCATCTTTTTCATCTTTATTTTTAAAATAACAACGATATACAGATTGATATTCATCTTCATATAACTGTGTAGTCTCTTCTACACGAATTACGTTATTACTTGCTGGGGAGATAACTAAATTTCCACCAATAGATGTAATTTTTTTGATTTCTAGAGTATTAAACATGGCTGCACCTCTAACAGCCAAATCATCCACCTCTATGTAAGATTTACCGCTAGATTTTATTTTACATATAAAACCGCTACCTAAATCAGTACCTTCAGATGCATTTCTAGATTGAATATTATCGATGTATATAGTTTTCCCTTTATTGAATGTCAAACTTCCTTCAACAACATCATCATTTTTGGATGATACCCAATCTTCAATTGTTCTAGCTGCAGAATATACATTTTCATTAGTAGGACTAGTATCGTCGCCTATACCTATCACATATACATTAGATTCACCGCCTTCACCTGGCTAAAGTCCAATTTCATCATATTGGGCATTTTTCCATTTACCTGTTTTATCATAAACTAGTACGTCGTTTTCGGCAGGATACTATACACTAACATCCAATAAACGTGTAAGATATTTTGTGTTTTCAACTTTTGTATCTACACGAGCAATAGAGTCGGCAAGAGTATCCGTTTTTTCAGTAAGTTGCTAAACGGTATTTACTAAATCATTATATTCATCTTGTGTCATTTGTTTATATTTTTTATAAGTTTTTGAACTATATGCTGTTGTTCTTTAGTAAGTGATGCGTATTCCATAAACCACTGACAAAATGATGTACAGACATAATTTAAAATCTCTTCTGAATTATAATCAATATTGTATTTTACAATTTGATTTAATTTCTTACCATAATTGTATAACTGCTCATCTTTTGTTGTATACGCATGTCCCATTTTTGCAAGTATTACATTCAACATTTTGATTATTTATATAACATGGACCATCCAATAATCTCATCAAATCTACATAACTACTTACTATTTCTTCTATACTATTATTGAACGATAAAGCATTATAGAATAAACTTAATCTAAATGAGCACATTAAGATTCGTTCTTTCTGAAGTTTATCTAAACATGTATTACAATAAAATTTTAATAATTTATAAATATCTTCATCTAATTTTTTAGAATCGTATGCAAAATGATGATTATTGTTTTCAGTAAAAATTATAGCACTTATCTCTAAATCAGATATATCTATACTATATCCGTATTCTTCCTTCTAAAAGTCTTCGAATGTTATTACTTTAGTATGATTGGATGCTTCTTCAGAATGTACATTATCGATATTGCATACTTTATCTAAGAACATTGTCTATGCAATTCCTTCACTAGAAGTAATTATAATCAACTTTTGATTTTCTATATAAATATATTTAATTTCCATAATTAATAAATTAAAAAAGGCGAAGCCGAGGATTACCCTCAACCTCGCCAGAGTTATAAAGAAACTTTGAAAATTATTCTTCTGCAGTACCTGAAATAAAGCTCTTCAAGTTCTTATAGAATTGTGAACTTGACAAAGAACCTGATTTAACGTATACTTCAGTAGTAAGAGGAGTAGACTTAACATACTGATTATCACAGCTCAAGTAAGCATTATCATTTTCAATAGTAAGATAATCATATGTAGTACCTTCCTGCACATTACGTTTCTGTTCAATTACTGGATAAGCATCAGTAAATACATGACCTTTATAACCCATGCAACGCATTTCACGATCACGTACTTGCTTCCAATAACCTTTACCAGGATTACCATTAGTCTTAGTCATCGTCATACCAGGAACCGTTGCAGGAACGTTAGATAACAATGCACCAGGAATAGTTACATAGATAGAAGCTTCCATACATACTACTGTATATTCATTAATAGAATATACTCCTTCATTATCATCTTTTTCCAAAGCTGTCAAAGTTAATTTATTACCTGAACTAGTAACAGATACACGACGATTCTTATGAGCGTTGATCTGTTTAGCAAAAGCATCACACAAATCCTGAGGAGTTTCTGTCTGAGCAATTACTTCATAAGTATGAGTAAACTGACCCGGAGCTTCATACAAATCTTTATAAACAATACGTAATACATATCTATGACCAATAACAATTTCTGCACTAGCCATATTGAACTCAATCTTTTCCTAAACAGGAGCAGAATAAGCCTGCATTACGCTATTCAAATTTTTACCTTTCTGGATTTCATTAGAAAATTCAATTTCTTTCTTATCTTCCAATGCACCAGTTCGAGGGTTAACTACTTTCATAGTACCTTTGCAAACACCTACATAAACAGAGTTTGCTGCTACTGATTTTTCACCATCAGTAAGGATATTTTTATTTTCATCAAACAATGCTACTTCACCTACATTCAAAGCATCTGCTGTAGAATAACTAGCAGGACAAGCAGCATTTGCGATCATTACACTATCAACTCTTGTAATCATTTTTTAATTTATTAATTTGTTAGACTTCGCGCCAGTCTTCGCTCTATTCTTCTACTTTCCTATTTACTAAGTAAATTAATTTCCACGTCGAATAAGCGCATTAATTTATTATTCCATTACTTGTGTTTCTTGAGCAAGTAAATTATAATTTTGTGTTGGTTTATTTGCCGCATATAATCTGACTGCTAATTTAACAATCTCCATATGCGTATGTGATGGTAACTCTATATATTCCTAAGATAAATCATCATTAGTGAATATCCCCTTAGGTTTACTTAAATATACTAGATTATATTCTGCAACTTTATAATTACCATCTGTATATAAAACAATGTTATTACCTTGAATCAGTTTCAAAGGTCTTGCATAACAATGTTTTAATTTATGTTCAGATAAAGAATTAGATAATTGTCTATCTATAGTTTCAATAGTTGATTCCAAAGTATCTACATTTTTTACTATATAATTGTTGTCAGAATCTTTCTTCCAGCAATCATTAATAATACCATCCGCAGGACTTATACCGGCTGTATCTCCAAGTAAAAGAGTATAATCTTCTGGGAGTTCTACAGTATATTTAGGATTATTGTTAATTATTTCAGTAGTATACTTTTTGTTTCTAACTAAAGTACGTAAATCATCTATTCTCTTCTGTGATTGTTCAAATCCTTCTTGTTTAGTATTTAAACCAGAATATCTTGTTTTCCAAAAAAGATCAATAGCTTCATTTAATATAGAAAACAACTAATCAGATGTTAACTTATTTTCAGCTACTAATTTAGCGTCATTCAATTGGAGTCTACGTTCCAATTCAATCTACATTTCACGTTTCGTCATATCATTCCTCCATTTGAATTAGTTGACTCTTTGTTGAAAATCTTTGTGATTCTATATTTTCTAAAGCTAATTGTACTGCTCTATTAACAACTTCGTACCATGTTTGATCTGGTAATTCACTTAAACCTAAATCAGATGGTAAATTGTTAATCAAACACGGATGTTTAACGTATGTTAAATCTAATCGATATTCATCCGCATTCATTGATATCGGATCATAATATATTTTTAAAGTATTATTTTCAATAACACCAACTGGATTATCTATCCAAGGGATATTATTATTAGTCTTTATAAAATTCTTTATCTGTGTATGATCCAATAATTTTACAGTAGCACAATTATCTTTTCCGTCTTTAATCCAGTGAAATACAGAAGATACATAAAACATTCTTCCTCTATTGTTAGTCTATCTGTTTAAAAGATTTACTAATGACGCACAGTTCGTATTTTCACTAGCATTTAGTTTTAAAGACTCATCTGTTCTAATAAGTCTATCAAAATCAGAGATACGTTTTACATCACCTTCAAATTTTACTTCGTTTTCAGTACCACCTGTAAACTTTGTCATAAGTAATGCATAGTATCCTTTATTTATCCAATAATCTATTTCAGCGTCAATAAATGCAGGTACACCACCGTATGCTACACTATTAGAGTTTTTGTCTAATTCTACTTTAAAGGCTATATGTAATTCGTCTCTATTCATTATTACTTAGATTTAATTTCTTTAAGTATTGCTAAATAAATATCTTGGTTCTTCTTATCTTTAAGATAAGCAATAGCATCATCGACACCATTACCGATAACATCTGTACCAAAATAATAAGTAGCTCTATTCTTTCTAATAATATTTTTACTCAAAGCTTCTTCAATTACAAAACTATATTCTTTATCAGGATTTTCAATCCAAATACTGATAAATTTGGCAGGATTCTTTTCTACGTTTTCTGTAAGTTTAGCTTCTACTACTTCATTAGACAAAGTATCAGATTTAACACCGAACAGACGTAAACACTTACGCATATCATCCAATGTTATCTTATCCAAAGCACGATAAGCTTCACGTTTAGTTTTATTATATTTATTCTGTTCTGTAGCTTCAAGATCTTTATCTACGATTACATAATCCGTTTTAGGACTAATCTTGCTTACTCCATCCGCAACGTGTTTATGATTCTTTAAGAACAAATATTGTAATTCACCTTCAGGAGTATCGGTATTTATAATAAGTTCTTTTCTACCAATCTTAACAGCAAAAGTATCCCAAAAAGAACTATCTGGATCCAAATGGCCCAACGGTAATCTCATTTTTTCTTCCAATTCTCTTGCTTTCTGCGTAGTTAAACCTGTATATCTACTACCTGATCTAGTCCAGTATGAACTAATAAAATCGAAACATTTATCCCATTTAATCAATCCTGTCCAAGGATTTGTTTTTGTCATTCTAACGATTACTTCCATAATTATATTTAATTAGATTATCTAGTTAGTTATTAATAATTTCTTTTACCCAGTAACCAGTAGGCATTTCTCCGCCTAAGTATTTTTTAATGGTTCTGAAGTCAGATCTTAAATATTTTTCTAAAGCCCTAATACCTTCTATTCTGATAGGAGTATCAGAAAGTGTAGTATTGTGAACTTCAAATATTCTGATTCTTTTTGTTGCAATAATATCTCCTAATTCTTTATAGTCTATTACTTTTCTATCTTCTTCTTTACCGTACTTCCAATTAAATCTTCTACGGATTGCCGGAACTTTATTTATATACTCTGGGTCATTAATATATTTTCGTATAGTACAACCAGAAATACCTGATGCTTTGGATGCGTCTGAAATACTACCATATTTTGCAATTAAATTACCTTTTAAATCATATTGTTCTACGGGAGTAGATAAACCATTCATGTCACCATTTTCGACTATTCTTAAAGCTCGTTTGCGTTTGAATTCTTCAGATTGTTTGGGAACATAATTTAAATTCATGTAATAGTCTTTTATATTTATTTGTAATTTGATATCTTCTCTGTTATCTGGAGATAATATCCAAACATAAGGATTCTTTTTAGATGGTTTCATCGCTTGTTTACGAAGTATTCTGTAAATAGACGTTTTAGATATGCCAGTATCTTCGGATGCTGCTTCTATACTAGGATATTCTTTAACAAATATACCATTTATGTCATATTGAAGTATAGGCTTTCTGTTTTCTGAAATTTTTCCTCTATGAAGAATACCTATTTTTTCTTTAGTTTCATCTGATTGAAATCTAACTCCTCCGCCTAGCTTGTTGTTATATCCTATTTCAGGATTGGTTGCACCAAGTAAAACTATCCAATAATTCTCACGCTCGTTCATATGAGCTAAATCTTTGCATAGTTCAATAGTTTCTATTTTAAAATTATTTTCGCCATACTCTCGTATCGCATTGCAGATAGCCGTTGTGCCACCACCATTTGCTTTAATTACGTGTCTTCTAAATCTGTATGACGCGCCTTCAGTAGTGGCACCAACGTATATCTTGTTATTAACCAAATTAGTCAATTTATAAATTTCGTAGATCTTTTCCATAATTAATATTTTAGTTATACTTTATATAACGTCAAAATATTAATTATGCTGATATTTTACCTAGAAAAAATTTACTCGCTTAGCATGATAAGTTCTCCGCAAGCTCTAGGATCTCTAAGCATTATACCCATTTCACCTAAGAAATGAACAGAATACCCATCCTTAGCGTTACTACGAACTTCAGTATTAGAATGAGCGTAACCTGCAGGAGTTACAGAACCAGCCGTACACCAGTTAACGAATTCACGGTCTTTACGAACAACCTTAACAATGTTAGCTTCACCATCACGACGACCAAGGTCAAGGAATGTCATACGATATGATTCCAATGGTTTCAAAGTAATCGGATGCAGCTGACGGTTGTAAGTAGTATTATCATACAACGGGAAATACTTCAAAGTAAGTTCAATACCGTTAGACATCTTATAAGTCTTGAACTGACCGCCAAATGTCAAATTGTCACCAGAACCAGTTACGAATACAGTATCGATAAGATTCATGTTAGCCATCTTTTCTTTCAATACTCTATCGAACTCACGCATACCCATTTCACCAGTCAATGCAACAAACTTACGTTCGTTAGTACCAAGTACATTGTATGACAAGTCTGACAAGAAATCTTCGAGCAATTCAGCAGTCAAACGAGTATAGAAACGTCTGTTAGACGGAGCAATCTGTTCGAGCAAACCAGCACCGATAAATACCGGACGACCGTTAGCACCTTTCAGATTACAAGAACCATCACGGTTAACATTACTTACATTATAAACTAAAGCACGTTCAATACGCTTATACCATTCACGCATAGCAACCCATTCCTGGAAAGTAGACCACAAATAAGAAGTCTTACCTGATTTAGGATCTTTCAAAGCAACTGCCATTACAGTAGAATAAGCTGAACCAGTAATATCATAAGAAAGACGTACTGTCGTAAGATAGTTACGCATCTTGAAATGAGTATTATAGTTCAGGATATCAGCCTGTTCACTATATTCTTCATATGCAGAAGCAAGACGAGATACCTGACAACCTGGTTTTAAAACAGACGGATCAATATAAGATGCAGGATTACCATTAGAAACAAATACAGTATAAACATACAAGCTACCATCCTGATACGGAGCATCTGATACACGTACCTGGCTCTTGTCATCAAGTTCCAAAGTAGCACCCGGACCAAACCAGTTATCTTCCAACCACAACTGAATCGGAGTGTTGTTCAAACCAGCAGTAGTAGTATCTGAAATGGTTGCGCCATTCCATTTTGCATCACGGATTGTAACTGCACGATCCTGATCAATCATTACACCCCATTCGAAAGAAGGCTGATCGATAACCATCACGTTACCAAGACCACCAGTAAGCATATCCAAAGATGTTGTGTAACCATTATCTTTTGTACCAAATACGTATGATAAAATAGTTGATACTTCATACGGTCTCTGCTGTGAAGCGATTGAAATTTTATTAGTATCAATCAAATCACTAAACCATTTTCCTTTATAGAGGACTAAATTATTTAGAATATTGTTATCCATAATATTTTATTAATATTTCAATATTGAATTTTTAATTATTTTAAATTAAGATATACGCAATCTTCTTGTAAAACTATCCCATATAGTATCACTATTTGAATCTCTTCCGGAGGTGTTTCTAGATTTTGAATTAACCGTAGTATTTTTTAAGCTATCTTTAAACTTATTAATTGCGGTATTATTTCCTTCTCTTTTAGCAGCATTTATTAATTTATCAGCATTCATTGTGAAATATGCAGATTCAATTAAGTTCTTTACGCCGCCTTTAGCATAATCCTTCTGATATTTTGTTTTACCATCAGAATCAGGTTTAAGGATATAATCCATCAAAACCTTTTTATCCTTTTCTGGGATTGCGATTCCGCGTATATTTTTTAAGTTCTTTATTTCCGTGACAACGTTATCACAGAAATCCTGTTGTCTTTGACGATACTGCTCATAAGCTCTTTTCTGTTCTGCCAATAGCTGTTCTTTCTTCTATTCTTTAATCTCTTTTAAATCTTCTATGGCATCTTGGGCTTCATCTTCGAGAAGTCCGGCATCTATATACTTAGATATCTTCTTGTCGATTTGTTTTTCATTAAAACCTTTTTCTCTAAGTAATGACTTAACTACAAGCTTCTGGTTAGTTTCATCGTCTAAATCTATTTCATCTAAATCTAATTCTGCATCAATCTGTAAATATTTAGCTAAATCTCCACCCTGTTTAACATAATTATCAAGAGCCTCAATTTCTTCACTAGCGTACTGAGGTTTACTATCTTCTTCGATTACTTTACTAAAATAGTTAATCAGATCTTCTACACTCTTTGGTTTTTCTTCATCAGTTACGTCTGCCCATTCTAACTTTTCAGCAATAGTATCAAAGAAATTAGTCACCATCTCTGTTTCATTATCGTCAAGATTGATTTGATTTTTAGGTTCATCATTACCTTCGTCCGGTTCATCCTGCTTCGGATCGATAACATTATCATTGTCATCGTCATCCTTATCAGGATCTTGTTCTTCAGAAGTTGTTTTGATTTTACCTTCTTTCTTCATTTTAGCGACAATAGGATCTTCTACTTTCTTGTTTTCATCATCATCGTCGTCATCATTAACTTTATTTTCAAAGTTCTCTAACTCAAGTTCTTGTTCTGTTTTAGGGATAAAGCTATCAATAATTGTTTCAAATCCACCCAAAACATTTGTTTCTTTCTTTTCCATAATTAATATATTAATTAGATTTTTATTATTTTATTTACCGATATATACTTTTACCAGTCAAATCGCCATTATTTCCTAAAAACGATATTCTTGGTGTTCCTTCATGAATTATTAAATCATCATTGTATTTAATTTTAGATTTGTTTGCCAAATCTTCAACATTTCTGATTTTTGTAATATTATTGTTAACTAATCTACTTCTTCTTAAGAGCTCATCAGTAGATATATCATATTCGTGATTTTTCCAATCATAAAAATGCCAATCTAAATCTGTAGCTTTTGGAACAGGCGGCATTTCCCAATTCTATGGGATTAACTTTCTTGAATAACTACTAGGTATATTAAACCAGTTATTATATTCAACATCTATATCAGCTTGATTTAAGTTTTTTGGATAACCTAAAGTATATATGTTTCCTTTTCCTAAGAATTTCTAATAAATATTATTTATAATATCTTTTCCATATCTTATTATACCTGGCTCAAGAAATTTATACGATATCAACGGTTTGTTTAATCTATTAGCATATCCTTTTGCAACACTTTTGTTATTTGTAGCCCATGTATCTCCAATATATTGTTCATTAAAAGTAATATTGTTTGGAACACCAGTATACCAAATTTCATTTGTTTCCCACGGTTCTGCATTTCTAGATTTTCTCATAACCCATTCTCTAGGATCACCTTTCCATATATCACCGTTCTGCATTTTTAACCATGTACCGTTTTCCTTAGATTCTCTTTCTATATTTAGGTATTCTGGTACATGTGACTATAAAATCTTTTCATCCTCTTTTGTCCATTTAGTTCTTTTACCTGCGTCTCCAAACCAAGACTGAGGTGACCAGTCTAACTAAGAAACCTAATCTGTATTCTTTGATTTTATTATATTTAATTTTTTTAAACCCTTCTTAATTGGTTTAGCTAATATATCTGGCAAGAAGAATAATCCGGCACCTAATGCAGCCTATGCATAATTCTTATTATATATATCTTTACCTATATTATATATGTCTTCAACATCACCAATAGGACTATATGACACTAATTCTGATGCAAGCTCTCTAGTATCCATTACTTCTTTTAAATCAGTATTATTCTAAGGAGTAACAGTTACTTCTGGTAATACTATATTATTCTGTCCATTTTCATTGTAAACAGGTAATACGTACGCTTGGTCTTTTGGAGAATATGCTCCATGGTATTTTATTCCATTTGTTCCTTTACTATAAGAATTATCTTCTTTACTATCGAGATACATTGCAGCTCCAGGTATGCCCAATAAAGGTATCTTGTTGAACCATTTAGTATATTTTCCAGGACTACTAAACTATAGATATGCTGCTCGAACAGCATTCATCTCTGACGGTAAAGAGTTTATTGCTCTTTTAATAGTTTTAGTTGTTACTTTCTATCCTGGTCTATCCATTAATCCTATTGACTACATATAACTACGTAATGTATTCATATAAGATTTCTATTCAGTTCCTTGTCTGAAATAATCTGTTTTATCAGGATATAAAGGATTATTATCTGTAGATAAATCTCTATGTAATGCACTAAACATATTATTGTTATAATCTGCATTGGCGTTTTGAGATAGATTAAAATCTACATAATGACCTAACTCATGCTATGCAGTAGGTCTATCAATTCTATCTAAATGGGGAGATATATTATATTCAAAATCAGTATATCCTGCAGGTATTTTATTCATTCTAAATCTTTCCATAGCATCTTTTCTAGCTGCCATTTCAGCTTTAGCATCACCAAAGAACTATTTAGCTTTCGGTTCAGGTAAACCTGTATATTTATTTTCATAAGTATCTAGAACGCCTTTATATACCTTAGTATAATCGTCTCCGTATTGTTCATTTATTGCTCTAGCACGATCCCAATAATCATAATCAGTGTATAAATCTTCTATAACTCTATTTCTCTGATTTATTGCATCAGTATAAACATCTCTGCTTAATCCATTTGGTCTTACTTCTCTTCCTAATACTTTATTTATTTTATCACTAAAATATTTAGGATTAACAGAAGGTATTTCTCTAACAATCTTTTTCAACGGTTTTGATATTGCACCAGGTAATAATGCTGCTGCACCAATCAAACCAGCTGTGATATAATCTCCTTGACTAGCACTCTGATATACATCATTTGCTGTTATAGCATTTCCAACAGGAGTAAGATCAGCAGCATCTTGAATAGATACTACTGGTTTTAAGAATCCTGCTCCAGGATTATATCCGTAATTCCATTTACCGTTTGAATATGTTACTGGTATTTCTGATGTATTTGATTGAATACCGTCTGTACCATTTGCGTATCCACTTATATCTCCAGTAGGACTATATGTTTTAGTATAAGTTACCCCATTCTTTTCATACGGAAAATATCCTGCAGCTGCATCATTCTATATAGCTTTATTATAAGTAGAATGAGATTTCGGTTTTAGAATTTCACCTGTATATGGGTTTCTGCTACCTAAATGATAATATCCATCTTCATTCAATTCTGGTTTCAATCCTCCAGTATAAGCTCCAAAATTATTGTATTGCCAATCTGGAGTATGAGCTAAATTATCTGGAAGAGAATTCTTCCATTCCCAGTAACTCAGCTAGGGATTGGATTCCCTAGCTTGTTTGAACTGGTCCATTCTCTATCTAAATTCACTTCTTTCCATAACCACCATTTAATAATCTATCTGCTAAAATATTTGCGACAATGTTCATAGTAAAATCATTAGCGTTTTCTTCTGGTGAATTTAAACGTCTTGATATTTGAGTAAGAATTATATATATTTGTTCTAATAATTCTCTATCACTTAATTGGCTTAGGTTTACCATAACTTCCAATCTTTATATATTTTAGCCATGAATAATGCTTTCGTTCTTTGATATAGTTTAGATTGTCATCATTATCGTAAGCTTCACGTTCAAATGATATATTACGATAAGCATTACCTTTCATAAATAATCTTATGACCCATTCTATTATATACCATATATAAAATAATATATAAAGCATTTCTTTCATCTATGCGGTATGAATAGATTCATGATTAATTGTTTTATCATCTATTTTACTACCTTTTCTAGCAAACAATACACCAAATAGATTTATTGCTTTAAAACCTGGGAATGGTATTATACTGTTAAATATTACTTTCATATTATTTACCTCCTTTACCTTTTCCGCCTTTTCCTTTTTTAGAACCACCTTTACATGCCATATTATTACACCTCCTTTACTTCTCACCTGCGACCTTATTCTTGATTGCGGTACGAGCTTTTAGTTTTTCACGTTCCATTGCAGCATCATTATTCATCTTTTGAAGTTGAGTTTCGTGCTTCATACGGTCACGTTCTAACTACATTTTCTTATTTTCAATTTGTTTCTTATTCTCTGAATCTCTTAATCTAGCATTAAGCTCCATTTGTTTTGTAGATTCATCTGCAATCTGTTTTCTTTCAGCTAACGCCTATTTACCAATTTCAATAACATCGGAAACACCATTACCATCCTAATCCATATTTTCTATGTTACGATAAGCATTTAATTGTGCAACGGTAATCTTAGTTTGAGCTTCAGTATCAATCTTATACTTT
>ERZ773229.1168-NODE-1168-length-19140-cov-6.720566_pt1 | contig 19140 bp, 21 predicted proteins | sample MGYA00580992_ERZ773229 | MGnify/ENA primary metagenome ERZ773229 (study PRJEB29015, sample SAMEA2737795) | human gut metagenome | biome: human gut; feature: human-associated habitat; material: faeces | place: China | collected 2012 ... | reverse complement strand
GGCCCAGAAGCTCCTAGCCCAGGGTAACACCCTGGGTATAAGCGCAATCCACCTTGCGCCCTGAACCAACGGTCACCGGCGCGTAGCGGAAAGGTAAAGGGCAAAAGCCTTTAAAAAAAGGATATTAAGAATGAAAACAAGAGAAGAATACATAGCCCTCATCACATCTCATGCCGAAGAACTGCAAAACACCTTCGGCATCACCTCCCTGCGCCTCTTTGGTTCTGTAGCAAGAAACCAGCACCACGATGGCAGCGATGTGGATATCTATGTAGAAATGCCCCCTAAGTTTTTTCTGATAGTCCGCCTGAAAGCATACCTTGAAGCCCTTCTGGGTTGCCCTGTCGATATTATCCGAAAGCACCAGCACCTCAATCCCTTCCTACTCAAGGAAGTTGAGAGAGATGGGATTGAAGTGATAGCAAACAGAAATGAGCGGTAAGAAACTCGACAGGTTCCGCAAGGTCTGCGCATCGGTACACTTTATTCCTCCTCGTCTCTACGCCTCCTATGCCACTTGTAGTCATTGTACAATACCCACAAACCGCCTCCCCCAAAGAAGAGACAGCCCACTATTCCCACTACCTGACAATATGTTTCAGATGGAATTTTTCTTGATACTTTTGGATGAAGAAACATATTGATGCCACCACACACAAAAATCAGACACAACAGGTAAAACTTAATTTTAATCGATATTTTCTTCCTATAAAAAAGAAAACAAACCAAAGAAAGACCTACCATTAACACTATAATTAATGAAGATATTCTCCCAAAAGTAAATTCTTCATGCCTTAATAACCTAAGGCATAGCCTGAATATGGAAGCAGTAACCAATACAAGACCAACTGCATAACCTATCCAAATCACTTTTCGATTATCTTTAGAATCGAAAAGTGAACCCACGCTCTTCCAATATTTATCCATATCTTTCATAAGCCTTATTCCCAATAATAGCAGTTACTAATCACGACGCCTTGGTTCCGGCTCCGCCACCATTTCCGGCTTTTCTTCCGGCAATTCATATCTTCTGATATGATGATCTTCCAGATAGATATGGTTCAGCGTAAAGGCGAGCGACTCCAGCGTCTTTTCCCTTACCGCCGGCTTCAGTTCACATTCCCATATCACGATGGTATGCCATCCCATTTCAGCCAGCCGGTGCAGCACCTCATGGTCCCTCTCCCGGTTCCTCCTGATCTTCTCCATCCAGAACCCGGTGTTCGATTTCGGCACCACATAATATTTGCACCCCTCATGTCCGTGCCAGAAGCATCCGTTCACCAGAATACAGGTGCGATATTTCCTCAGCACGATGTCCGGCTTGCCCGGCAACCGGGGATGATTGAGCCGATACCTGAATCCCCTACTCCACAGAAATTTCCTGACAAGAATCTCCGGTTTGGTATCCCTGCCCCTTATTGCCGCCATGTTATGGTGGCGCTGTTCTATGGTCAAACGGTCCGACATCTTTAATTTATCATCAACATCTGTTTAACATTGCAACATCGCAGCAGGCGTTATGTTCAGAACCTTGCATAGCAATCTAGCTATTTTTAGAGTAGGCTCAGAGCGCCCTGTTACATAATCGTTAATACGTGAAGGACTTACTCCAATTTCTGAAGCCAGTTGTTTTTGAGTCATTTTCTTTTCATTTAAAGAAAGTTCGATAAGTTCAGAAACAGAAGGCTTTCCGATAGGAAAATGTTTCTTTTCGTATGACTCTACAATGTCCGACATTAAAGTCAGTTCTATGGCATTCTTATCATTGGCAGGCGTATCGTCCGTTACCAATGGCAGGAGATCTTCTATTCTGTTGAGTGCAAACTCATATTGTTCTTTCGTAATTCTATCCATAATTGTTTTTATTAAATGGTGGAACAATCTATTTTGTCATATTCACTATGTGTTCCGACAAATCTTACGAAGAGTCGGCCTATTGTAAATTTAATAACCACTACCAACCTATACCTGTTTCCTCGAATGTTGAATACGTAATGTTGATTACCTACGTAGTCAGCATCAGGAAAGTCAGTTCTTATATCAGAAAAGTTGCGCCATTCTGCTTCTTCCGCAATCTGGTACCATCTTTCCAGAGCTACTTTTGAGTCTTCTCGCCCAGGGGTCTCGTAAAACTCTTTTAGTTTCCTATGCGAAATAATTCTCATAATTCCATGATTTAAATTTTCATTGCAAAGATATATAGAAATATTGAAATACAATAGTTTCTTCCTAAAATATTTTGTTTTTTAGGATTATTTATATAATTAAGCTTGTTTTTCTACTATTTAGCTTCCACCTTTCCCCCTTACGGGCTGAAGGCCCAGAAGCCCCTAGCCCAGGGTAACACCCTGGGTATAAGCGCAATTAGCCTTGCGCCCTGTAGGGGCAAAAGCCTTATGTTTTGTCTGGAGTTTTAAATCTTTTGCCCTTACAGACCAAAAAGATTTGCGTATTTTCTAATATTTCCGCTAAAAAGATTTGCGTATTTTCTAATATTTTAGCTAAAAAGATTTGCGTATTTTCTAATATTTTTGTATTTTTGCACCGCCAAAAGGCACAAAATCAAGAAGTTAAAGATTTCGTAAACAATAGAAAATAAGATGAATAGAATTTTTAAACGAAAACTATATGATAGACTCCTGCAATGGAAGAATACGAGAAAGGGAGAAACAGCCATTCTCGTAGAAGGAGCACGTCGCGTTGGAAAGTCAACGCTGGTGAAGGAATTTGCTCAGAAAGAATATGAATCTTATATTCTCATTGACTTCAATAAGGCATCCAAGCGAGTTGTTTCACTATTTGACGATTTGATGGACTTGGATTTTATCTTCCTTCAGTTGCAAGCTATATATAATGTTTCTCTCGTAGCAAGGAAGTCTGCCATCATTTTTGATGAGGTGCAGGCGTGCCCTAAAGCAAGACAAGCCATCAAGTATTTGGTGGAGGATGGAAGGTATGATTATATAGAGACGGGGTCTCTTATCAGTATCACTAAAAATACGAAGGGCATTACCATTCCTAGTGAAGAGGAAAGAGTCGCCATGTACCCGTTGGATTACGAAGAATTTCGTTGGGCGATGGGAGATACGGCATCAATTCCTTTGCTCAAGCAATTCTTTGATAAACGGCTGATGCTAGGCCAAGCTCATCGAACAAAGATGAGGGAACTTCGTCTATATATACTTGTTGGTGGTATGCCTCAAGCTGTAAATGAGTATTTGGAGACAAATAATCTCAGTATGGTAGATTTGGTAAAGCGGGATATCATTCGTTTGTATCTAGATGATTTTCAAAAGATAGATCCCTCTCGCAGAATAGAACAGTTATTCTTGAATATTCCTGCCCAGTTGAATCAGAATAGTAATCGATATAAACCTTATTCTGTTGTGGGAAGTGTGGATACGGACAAACTCCAAGGACTACTTCGAGAGATGGAAGATAGTAAGACTGTTTTGTTTGCTTATCATTCCAATGATCCCAATGTAGGGATGTCATTGCATCAAGACAATTCAAAGTTTAAACTGTTTTGTGCAGATACAGGTTTGTTTGTGACTTTGGCGTTTTGGGACAAGTCGTTTACGGAGAACGTGATTTATGAGAAACTGTTGAGTGACAAACTTTCTGCCAATCTGGGCTATATTTACGAGAATCTGGTAGCCCAAATGTTGACGGCGAATGGTAACAAGTTGTTTTATTATTCGTGGGCTAAAGATGCAACGCATAATTACGAGATTGATTTCCTTTTGTCTCGAGGAGCCAAGATTTGTCCGATAGAGGTGAAGTCATCTGGCTATAAAACTCATGCGTCGCTAGATGCCTTTTGCGATAAATACTCTAAGGTGGTGTCACAACGCTACTTGTTGTATACTAAGGATTTGACGAACGATGGCAATACCTTATTGCTGCCATTCTATATGATTCCACTCATTTGATGGTAATATTCTTACGAAGAGTTTTTGGCAATAGGCCCACTCCATAGAAGATCTTCCAGAGGATTATCTCCCTACCGAAGATTCTTATTATGAATTTGAGCCAGAAGATGTGAACAAAGAGAACTTATCCATAGCAGAAATGAGCGGCAAGAAACTCGACTGGTTCCGCAAGGTCTGTGCAGCGGTACTGTAGTCACTTTTTCCGATTGTCTGCAATTCGTCCGCAACTTGCGGACAAATTCACTGATAGCACAATAACCATTGATATTCAACAAATTGCAGCCAACAAGCAAAATCGTCAACAGCCTGTTGACGATTTCAAATTATTGGTTTCTAACTCTAGTTCCGCATGTGGTTCAGGCACGCCCTGAAGGGGCAGAAGCTCCTAGCCCAGGGCAACACCCTGGGTATAAGCGCAATCCACCCTGCGCCCTGTAGGGGCAAAAGCCTTTTAAAAAAGGATATTAAGAATGAAAACAAGAGAAGGCAAGAAACCAGCACCACGATGGCAGCGATGTAGATATCTATGTAGAAATGCCCCCTAAGTTTTTCCTGATAGTCCGTCTGAAAGCATACCTTGAAGCCCTTCTGGGCTGCCCTGTCGATATTATCCGGAAGCACCAGCACCTCAATCCCTTCCTGCTCAGGGAAGTTGAGAGAGATGGGATTGAAGTGATAGCGGAGAGATAGATGCGGGACACCGCAAGATGGATATGCTAACTACTGAGCAACACAAAAATCAACAACAAGTTATCTCCGTTCGGCATCCTTGCCTCTTATTGCCGCCATTTTATTGTTGCACTATGGTTAAGCGAACTAACATCGTTCAAACGCAGCATATATCATCAAATTCACTATCACGGAAATACAATAGATTACCCGACAAAGATGCAAAAATGATAACGAATATTTTCAATACATTTTCTAAGAATACACTTATATTCTAACCTTTACATTTATCTTTTATAAATCTAATAACAATTTCTAAGATTTTTTTCTCAAAAAACTTTTCTTTCTCTCCAACATCTTTTTTATTGAATAATGCTATATCTTCAACTTCTCGTATAATTTCTTTCTTTAAAAATGCATTTATATAAAAAGACGTTTCATCATTAGCTGGAAAAAAGGAGTCTATACTGTCAAACAATTTGCATAAATCATCTGTCAAGCAAAAATATTTTCCTTCAAAAATGATTTTAAACAACTTAAAAAAACCAGGATTGAATAGTCCAAAACTTAGTTGTTCTCTTATTGTTTTTTTACAATGTTCTCTATTCGGAGGACATATTATATTGTCTATAGATGGGGTTACATAGCAATTTAACCGAGATGAGAAGTAAGGTCTAGGCTTAGGATAATTATGTCTACATATAAATAAGCACAAATTAAAATCATCATTCAACTCTATAATTTTATCACTAAAAGTGTATCGCGTTCCAAAACAACAAAATGGCATTTTTTTATCGACAATCATTAACATCAGGAAATAAGATCCCTGAAGATCAAATAAATCATCACATTTACATTCATAGAATATATTATGCCCCTTATCACTTGGAATAGTTTTAAAATATTCAGAATATGGTCGCATACTTCTTATTTGAATAGTCAATATAGGCAAAAAATCTGAAATTTCGTTTGTAGGAATCCATCTTTCTCCGACTCCATATGGGTTACAATGAGTCTTCGCATCACAATTTTTCCATAAAAATGAACCATCTTGATGATAAGAGATTTCCATGTGGTTGACAAAGGTCACATCACCATCTGCTACTAAACAATCATTGTCATCAAGAAATGTTTGTTTAGTAGATAAAGCTATGCAATTATAAAAATCAGTTATTTTAAGATCAATAACGCCATCCTTTCCCATCTGGATTACCTTAAACATTTTAAAAGAATGACCATTCATATTAAAACAAACTGTAATACTATCTCTTTTGTTTAATCGCTTATTCTTCATATTTTCCTAAATTTTATAATTTCCTTACCCGTCATAAAGATAGGCGCACCATCAACATATTCCCTATCATCTATTCGTTTTTGGGAAATCAAACGATGGACATCAAGATTACCTAGCGTTACTTCTTCATCAAAGACATAACAGAAATAATTACCCTTTGACTCACTTGGATAAAGGGTTTTACTCATTCTGTCCTTTTTGATAAAAGCATGGTGATGTACATGGAACACACGATACTTATTTTCGTGTTCATGCCCGTACTCATAGAGCACAACAAATGATACCACCATCTTGTCAAGGTGAGCCTTAATCTGTCCACCTTCACGTTCTTTACCAACACGAATATTATATATAAGAGTTCCCTTATCATTCTTTCCGAGAATCCAATTGAGGTGTGCTTCGTCATGATAGCAACCAACCAGAATAGTTTTATCAAGATAACGCTCAAGATAGTGCATCGTCAGGAACGAAGATGGTACCTGCATACCCTCTACAAAAGGAGTGACCTCTGGCAACAACGTTTTAGGATCATCACCTATCTTGCATGGCACTACATAGAAAGAATCTTTCAGCTGAGACAATATAGTTGCATTTTCTCCAGCAAACTGCTCTCCATTATCCAATGCTAATGAATAGAACTTCTGTGCACCTCTATCATCGTAAGGAGTATAAACCTTGCCAAGTAACTGTTGGAAATGGTCTTGTATATATTCTACGGCGCTCACTCCTTCCTTGGCAGTCATAGCGTAAAAGTCAAATTTTGAATTTAGCATATGCTGGATTTCCTTACGAAACATATTTCTAACCTTTTCCTTCCAAACGTTCTTTTCTCCTTGCTCGTTACGCCCATACAAAGCTACAACAAATAGAAAGTTTACGTCATAGTGAGCTATCAGGAAGGTATCCCTATCAAACAGACGATTGTCAAACTGGCGAGACAAGAAGTTCTGCTTCTTGTTATCTGTCAACTTAATATCATCTTCAGCTTTCAATGTTTTCTGTTGTGCAGAAATGAAGAAATTAGGGATTACATTATATCCTTCCGTAATATCATCACGGAGTCTAAAATGTTCTTTTTGCTCTTTCTTATCCCCATCATTAAACAAATCCAGATTCCACTGAATGACATTTCTCGCATAGGTAAACTGCTTATATACAGATTCTTTTCCTATCTTATGTCCACGCTTATAGTACTTAGAATCACCAATATAATATATTTTTTTCTCCTCTTTATTATTAGTCAGGTTCTTGTAAGTGTACATGTGATCTACCCTCTTACCGTCACCCTGGTCCTTTAAATCGGCTGGCAGTTCCTTGTCGCCTACCAATTCATCAATAATTGCCTCGAACACGATATTAAAGTTTCTAACCAGAAGATATTCCTTATTATCAATTTCAACATTGATATCCTTTCTATGGGCAAAGAAGGCATGACAAAGCTCCCATAAATATAATGCCTTGTCGGAGAAGTACTTATATTTAATTTGCATCAAACGTACCTCACCCATACCATCCAGATAAGTTCTAAACTTTTCTGCGGTAATCAGAGGAAAGTTTACGTTTATCTGAACAGGAAAGCCATATTTGTCGTGTATATAACGCAAGATTGAAAAAAAGATGACAAGCAGTTCTTCATCAAAATTAATCTGGCGTTTCTTATTAATAGGATTCAGATAAATAGGCTGTTTATTCTGGATGACGGCCATCGACTTATTGATTGTTTTAGTCCAATTAATCTTGTTATATCCAGAATGAATGTTTCTTAGCACAAAGAAAAAGAAGTTCTGGTTCTCCCTATTAAACTTCTGCAAAGCTAGCAAAATATCAAGGAAGGTATTACATTGATGCAAACGCCCACGCCCCATTTGCTGGGCATTCTGTTGTCTGACGATTGTATTATCAACCTTACTATCACGGTAGACGCAAATAGCACGATATATCCAGACAGACAACTCATAGATGAAATCATATTCCTCCTGAGTTAACTGGTCTTGCCGTTCTAAGTTTACGATATCCTCAGGCTTACAATGTCCAAAGATGAGTTCCTCACCTTCAACGTCTTCCATCAAAACCTTAGGAAGTATAAACACACAGTCCTTCAGCGTAGGGTTATAATAATATCCCACGTAGTTTACGCTAACCATGCCGTTAACGTCTCTCAGATCTGATATCCCATCAAGAGTCTTCCCCAATGCCTTGATGGGATATTGATGTTCTTCTATGATAATATGCATAAGCAGTTTTATTCCTCTTTGTTCTCACCGATTGGTTTTACCTCCAAATTATCCAAGAAAAGAGCAGCTTTCTGCTCATTTATATCTCCGTTGCATTGGAAATACTCATGAAATTGAATAGCTTTTCCATTCTCGTCCTTGAACATTTTTCGGTCATAGCCGTAGTCTTTGAATACATCATTGTACAGATAGAAGATAACCTTGCTGACAAACTTCTCTGCACCAACAACATTATTATTAGCACGGCAGAAATAGAAACCAAGTTTCTTGTCTTCAGACTTCGTTACCTCAAAGATCTGTTCATTGACTTTCTCCAAAAATACTGTCCATGAATACTTATTCCCATCCACTTCGATGTTCCAATTCTCTTTTTTGGTATCTATAGGCATATACTTCCAATCCCAACGACGCTTAAAGGCAGAATCGATTGGGAAGAGACTCTGGTCGCTGGTATTCATGGTTGCCCAGATATAAAAATTGTTAGGCAATGCGAGCACGGTTCCGTTCTTAATATCCTCTGCTACATTTCCATCATAATCATCGTATATCATATTCAAAGAGTCTGGAACATCAAGCTCTTCAAACTCTTTGCTAAGATATTTCTGGATGTCTGTATCTGCAACAATTGGGTATGTAGAGTAGCCATCCTCATTTCTATCCAGCAACTGAAAAAGGTCACCAAAAATCTGAGCACAGTTACCACGGTTTATCTCTTCTATTATAAGATACTGTGGCTTAGCGTTTTCACTTTTTTTACTGCAATAGGATTTCCACGCTTTAACATAAGCTTTCAAGAAAGCCTGAGCCACAAAAGCATATTCTATCTGCTTTGTACCGCCGCCTTTTTCTTGATCTGCCCTATCTCCCTCATTACTCATTGTCGGCTTATAGCATCCAACAAATGTTGAGTAATCACTATCAGGATGGAATGTGGTACGAATCTTGCTTTGATTCGCTGTATCACGTTTAATCCTAAATGATTTACCGGTACCTGGAGCACCATAAAAGATCTGCTGAAGAGGAAAGTCAGAGTAACTACCCGCATGAGGAGTTACTTTATTTTTGAAAGGAGTTACACTTAATTCAAATTCGCTACCATCATTTTTTAATGGAACAAATATCAAATAAACCTTTCCTACGTGTTCTGGAGTTAATTTCATTTTCTCTATGAAATAATCTTTCAAAGGGAACTTGCCCTGATTATTTGCATATTCTTTACAATCAACTCCTTCACGGTCTCCACCTCTTTGTGAGCCCCTAACCTTTAAACTCGTTGTTATCACGTCAGAACCTACATGAATCTTTATTTCATGAACAGTATTAGCCTCCCAATTAAAGGTCTCAAAGAAAGCTTTGCCAAACTCTACTTGTTTACCTCCATTAGGATTTATATCATTTTTCCGAAGCGCCTGTATAAAAATCATAATTTTTCTATATATTTACCCCATTGGTCTGCAACTGCTTCTGCAAAACCTGGGAACGTTTTACTTCTTAATCTGCGTCTTTCCTCCGTACTAATTTTTGTATTGAAGGAATCTGAGTACCACTTCGGGAGCGAACGCCCACTTGACAAAACAACTCTAGGTCCTTCATCAACCATTTTAGTTGGAGTCAGTAAAGGAAGATTGTGTAACCACAAACAAGTTTTCTTTGAAGCAGAATCACCAAACCAAAACGGTTGAACAATCTGATCAGGTTTGCGATAAACCGTATTCATACAACCAACAGGATTCTCTATTGCCCAACATCTAACATTTGTTTTAGTGAACTCCAAAAAGAACTTTTCGGCCTCTTCCTTCATTTTTCTACGTCCGATATGATGTGGGTGTTCACGCCTCTGTTCTATCGGAAGATTTGCATCATCAGGATGATAAAGCCACCTAGCCCCACTCACAGAAAGATAGGTGCATGGCGGGTGAGCAATTAGTAAATCCCACTCTTCACCTTCGGGTAAGTAATATTCATCTCCTGATTCAAGATGTCCTCCATGATTGGGAATTACCTGCAAAACATCTTGATTAAAATGCCATTCAGGATGCCCACCACTGCATTTTAGGATATCACAACTAAACGCATTATGTCCCCTCTTGCGAAATGCCTTGCATATAGCTTGGCTTTCTTCACATGCAATCAATATATTTGCCATCTTAATTTAATATTTTAAAAATTGCCTCTGCTATGGCTTTTGCAAAATTAACAGGAACAGCATTTCCTATCATTTTATAGCAGTAAGCACGATTACCAATAAATTCGTAGTCTTTAGGAAAGGACATCAAAAGTGCAGCCTCCCTTATTGTTATAAACCTAGCTTGCTTTATATCAGGATGGATAAACATATACCCATCTTTTTGCAAATGTGCAACAACTGTAGGAGAGGGCTTATCCCATTCCAGATTTCTATATTTTCTATACAGTGTATCTTTTCCTGTTATCTTTTTATAAAATGCTATCGCTTCTTTTTGAGAGCATTTATTCATGTCTGCACCTATCCATTCTCTTATCATAGAAATATCGCGAGCACTGCAATGCCTAGGCATATGAAACGGATCAGATTCGTCGACAGCCTTATGAGACACATTCTTTCCTTTGACTTTATCTACGTGCTCCAAAGGGAATATCGGCGGTAAGTCTGCTATCGCATCTCTTACAGTCAGATGCTTTTTGCATTTTAAGTTTTCTAATTGTCCATAGAATTCTGATAATGTTATTTTTTGATCCTTCCTCAAACCTAAAAGTATTACTCGTTCTCGTTTTTGAGGAACACCAAAATCATTTGCATCATAAACAGATTTTTTAAAATCATTTGGCTGTAAAACGATATATCCTATTTCGCTAAATGCTTTATAAATTCGTTCTACCACAAGCTCTCCTCCAGGCTTTGCGCTAAGCATCCCTGTGACATTCTCAAATATAAATGCTTTCGGTTTAAATGCATCAACAACTTTAACAAAGCTTTCAAACAGATAATTTCTATAATCATCTTTCATTGAATTTTTGTCAGTTGCTCTTCCATGTATAGAGTATGCCTGACAAGGAGGCCCTCCGATAATCAAATCTACGCAGTTATCTCCTATAATATACCTTAATCCCTTTTGGGCTTCTGGAGAATTATTTTCCTTATATTGTTTGATAGATTCTTCTGACCAATTGCCATTTATCAACTCTTCAGTTTTCTGAATATCAAACAAAACAACTTTCTCTTTAGCTTCCTTTTCTGTTACATTCCATTTTTGCACAAGCCTATGTCTTAGGGTCTGCACCATTGGGAGTTCCCATTCTACATGAGCTAAACTCTTAAAATGACCAGACTCCATAAAGCCTTCAGAAAGCCCACCGCAACCAGCGAATAAATCTATAAAGGTATATTTCTTATTAGCCATAATTCTTTTTTTAGCTTATTTTAATCATTCACTTTTCCCTTTGCTCAGTATATCCCTTTCGACTTCGGCAACAAAGTCTACAAATGAAATACCCAGAACTTGACAAATCTGTCGGAGCTCTATAAAATCCAAGCGGCGGTCGCAGGTTTCAATCCGGCTCACAAAAGTTTGGTTAACTTTCAATAATTCAGCGAGTTGAATCTGCGTAATCCCCAATTTCTCACGCTTACCGCGCAAGCGTCCTATGACTTGATGATATAAATGTGAATGTATGCTTTTGTCCATCTTCTCATAATTTTTGGGCACAAATATATATTCTTTTTTCGAATATACAAAAAGTGCATAGTCCGGTTTACGTGGCAGAATTCCATAGCCAGTTCGAGGATGGATTGAGGAGCAAAGCCTAAGGTTCGGTCGCCATATAAAGCTTTTGCCCTTTCAGGGCGCCAGGCGTGCGGACATGAATACCCAGGGCGAATGCCCTGGGCTAGGAGCTTCTGCCCCTTCAGGGCGTGAGGAGGGATGGCTCTTTTTCGTATATTTTTCAGCTATAATTTGGCGCTTTCAGAGAAAAAGTGTAATTTTGTGGGAGATATTCAATTAAAGGAGAAGATTATGGCAACATTAACAGATGTAGATGCAGAAGCAAGGAGACAGAGATTGGTGGTGAAGGAAAGTCTGACACAGGCTTTTAAAGAACTCCGTGCGGCAGAAGCTTCAGGAGCCAAACTTCCTGATGCCCGAAAATTATTCAAATAACGGAGGATACATTTATAAGTTATGAATGTTAAGGAACATATTTTGGCTGCTATCCGCAAATGCCTGGCGAAAAACTTGCCGGCTAGCGGGAAGGCGATACTTTTCGGCTCGCAAGCCAGAGGTACCGCCAGGAAGGATAGTGACTGGGATATCCTTATCATATTGGATAAGAAGAAACTCATGGCTGCCGATTATGACAACATCACCTACCCACTGACCGAACTCGGATGGGAACTGGGCGAGGAAATCAACCCCGTGATGTATACCGCCCAGGAATGGGAAAAGTATAGGAATACACCCTTCGTCAGGAACGTGGAAAAGGAAGGGGTAAGAATAGCGTAGTTACCCCAAACTTGAAGTTTTCCGATCTTTTGCCACCTGACGGACTTGACTTTTTTACCTTTTACCTTAAGAAAAGCTCTTTTTTTCGCATATTTTTCAGATATAATTTGGTGCTTTCAGAGAAAAAGTGTACTTTTGTGGGAAATATTTAATTAAAGGAGAAGATTATGGCAACATTAACAATAGATAATCAGATGGTAGTGAAGGAAAGTCTGACACAGGCTTTTAAAGAACTCCGTGAGGCAGAAGTTTCAGGAGCCGAACTTCCTGATGCTCGAAATTTATTTAAATAAACGGAGGATAAATTTATTGGTTATGAATATAAAGGAGCAATTACAAACCAGATTGCAATTGAAGGAAGGTGCCGAGGTAGAATATAAGTCTGCTAAGGGAGGTTTTCCTCAATCCTTTTGGAGTTCTTTTTCTGCATTTGCCAATACCGATGGTGGTTATTTGGTGTTGGGGGTTAAGGAAAAGAATGGGGGCTTTGTGCCCGATGGTTTGACAGAGAAGCAAATTACAGATTATCGCAAAAAGTTTTGGGATGAAGCACATAATAAAGCATGTGTAAGTATACCTTTGCTTGTAGAGAGTGATGTGGAAGAATATCAAACAGATGGTGGAAGTTACCTTCTGGTGTTTCATATACCTCGTTCCCCATACAATCTGCGTCCTGTTTATCTTACGCTTAATCCCTTTGGTAACACCTATCGCCGTCGTCATGAGGGGGATTATGTATGCACAGATGACGATGTTAAGCAGATGATTTCTGATGCCAATAGTTTGCGGTCAAGTGTAGATTCAAGAATATTGCGAGGCTATAGTCTTGACGATATAGATTTGCCTTCATTACACCAATATCGTCGTCTTTACAATTTCCTTCACGAGAACCATCCTTGGAACGAGGAAGAAGATATGGCTTTTATGGAGCATATTGGTGCTTATCGTAAGGATAGAGCAACTTCTACGGAAGGTTTCACAGTTGCCGGAATGTTGATGTTTGGTAAAACCAATAGCATTACAGATCCAGAGTGTTGTCCTTATTTCTTTCCTGATTATCGTGAGCGTCTGAGCATTGTACCTCAAATACGTTGGAGTAATCGTGTATATCCTGATGGTACGTGGGAGGCAAATATCTTTCAGTTTTATACTAGAGTATTGCCGATGTTACAACATGCTCTTCCTGTTCCTTTTCGATTGGATGAAAAACAAATGAGAATAGATACTACTACGGCTCACACTGCATTGAGAGAAGCATTTGCAAATAGCATTATTCATTGTGCTTATACTGTAATGGGGAATATTACCGTGGATCGGTTTTTCGATAAGATTGTATTGTCGAATCCTGGTACGATGCTGGTAAGCAAGGAGGAATTTGAGGAAGGTGGGCATAGTATCTGTCGCAATCCGCTTATCCAAAAAATGTTCGTATTTATTGGCGTTGGTGAAAAAGGAGGAAGTGGGGCTGGCGTGATAGCAAAGGGGTGGAAGGATAATGGCTGGAAACAATTACCTTCATTAAGAGAAGTAACTCATCCTGACAGGGTTGAAATGACGTTATTTATTCCAACTTTTACCGGCGATAAAACTATAGAAAATCCGATGATAACACAGAAATCCGGCGATAAAACTATAGAAAATCCGGCGATAACTCAGAAATCCGGCGATAAAACTATAGAAAATCCGGCGATAACTCAAAAATCCGGCGATAAGACTATAGAAAATCCGGCGATAACACAGAAATCCGGCGATAAAATAGGTGATATAATGAAAAAATCTATTTTTGATTATATAGTTAGTCATCCTAATTGTAAATCAACTGATATTGCTTCTTGTGTTGGACTACAGATATCTCAGACCAAATGGTATCTTAATCAGTTAACAGAAGAAGGGAAAATCCTTCCTCTTGGTGCCAATCGTAATCGTACCTATTGTGCCAAATAGTTCAAGGAAATACACCCTTCGCCAGGAACGTAGAAAAGGAAGGGGTCGAAATAGCATAAAATAGGCGATTATGCACTTTGGGGCATCATCTATCCTTTTAATCTGTTAAAAACATCACATGTATGTATAATAAATATTAAATTAAAGTGAGCGTCATGACGCTCACTTTTTATTTGGTTATTTGAATGTTTTTTATTACCTTTGCACGAAATTTTGAAATTATGAAAAAAATGAAGCATATTAACAGCAATCACCTCGACTTTATGAAGAAAAGGTGTTTCGGAAGCTTAGGAGAACTCCTAAGCGAGCTGTGGCATGCTGTAATTACTAATAATCGGTCGAGATGCCAGGTATCTGCGACCAAGTATCAACTTAATGCCATATCAACAACCAGAAAGTAAACACAACCTTACCCGCCCCCACACCTTACGATAGTAGGCGCTCGGCAGTCTCCAGCGGCTTACGCTAAAAACGTTAGCGCAAACACACGTCCTCTACTAAAATGAGGCGTAAACAATTAACAATAAACAAAAACTGTAAAAGATGAAAATATATTTTATTGGCAAAATTATTCGCTTCGTAATAAAGCACTTCACCATCGTTATCAACAATACCATACAGATGAATGGTGGACAATATATCGAACACATGAACAACTATCAGGGAAAGGAGGATGAGAAATGTCTGGACAAAGAATGATCATCATGAACGCTGGTAGCTCGTACTTCGAGCATGTGGAAAACTATTATGGCAGCAATGCCTGTGAGCAAAACTCATGCAGAAATGCTGTGATGCCGGAAGAGCTGAAAACGGAAAAGGCTCAGAGGATAAAGAACAACCTGATAGAGATAGGCTTGGTAACCGAAAATTTCATGCCTTCAGGACTGTCTTCATCCGAAGCTGCCATCCTTGCCAACCAGATAGGTACAGAGTTGAAAATCGATAATATATGGAGCGTATTCGGCAATTATTGGGGTCCTAATCCGAACTCGATGAGAGCCGCCTACAACCGAGGAATGGATCAGAAGAAAACGATTCCCTTCCTCGAAAAAGTGATGCCTGCTATCAGAGGCTAATCTGGCAGGTAGTACTAGTACGCGTACATAGTACGTACTAGGTAGAAGCGAGAAATTTGCCTTACCTTTGCCCCCGGAATTCAGAACCAATGCGGTCTGAGTTTCGGGGGCTTTTGTGTATCTGCACATCAACCGTGGTGGGAGCCTCCAATCTTCTAAATTATTTAAAATGATGGAAGTGAAAGCGTATGAGTTCAGTCCTCCTCCTTACAGACGGCTGAGAGTGGTGAAAACGGAAGAGGGGATTACCCCACAAACCAATCTTTTATTAACGAAATAACATGACAGAAACACAACATGTAATTGCACTGAACCCTTATCGCAAGGGCAATAAGGGGAAGGTGTTTTCAAACAGTATGGCGGTGTATGACAAGGTGATTGCATCGCCGGAAATCAGGAAGATGATTCAGCAGATTAGGGGCGAACTGCCTATCCCGAAGGTGAATGCCAACGATGCAGAGGCGGTGAAGAAGGCGCAGGACAGGCTGAAGAGCGAACTGCCTTTCTTCTGTCCCCACTACGGCATTTTCAAGAACAATGTGCGCAGACAGGAGAATGCCCAGCCCGAGAGCTTCATGTTCCAGACCATCATCGACGTGGATGACAGGGAGTATGTAGACAAAGCTATCGAGAAGGCAAGGGAGCTGAACTGCTCTGACAGCATCTGGAACGGCTCGCTGCTGCACCTCTGCTACAGTGCCCGGAAGAAGCTGCACATCGGTATCAGACTGCCGGTGGGAATGACCATCGAGGAGACGCAGAAGGCGTATTGCGAGGCGCTGGGGGTGCCGTATGACGAGAGCTGCATCACACCCGAGAGAATGATTTATCTTACGGATAAGGACTCGGAAATCTACAGGTCGAAGATGTGGTGCGCCGTGCTGAGCGAGAAGGAGATTCTGATGCGAAGGCAGGCGTATCTGGACCGCGGACTGACCGTGGACGGAAGAGGGAAAGTTAATAGTTTACAGTTAAAAGTTAATGACAATGGTAAGAATAATGAAAATAATAGACTATCGGGCAACGACGGCAATCCTGCTGTTTCTGCTGGCTCTGCTGTTCAGCCTGCCCAATCTGGTGATAGCCATGGTGCTGATGCTCCTCATATCGGGGATTCTGGAGGCAATCAGGATGCTGGCGGACTGGGAGCCAGGGAGAAGAATCTGATTGCGTTCGACCTCTTTACGCAGGCTGCCGGACTCGGGGGTATGGAGATTGATACCGTGGGGTCGAGACACTCTTCGCTGCTGGCTATCATGAGCGCCGGTGCTTCGAGGGTGATGGAGGAAGAGGAACTGATGAAGGTGGTGAGGGTGAAAATGCCGAGCTACTATCAGGAGAATGACTGCCATCAGCTGATTCATGACTTCTATGCGAAATATGCTGACAATACGAAGCCGATGTCGAGGGAAGTGATGAGGGTGAATGCGCTTGCAGAGCAGAAGGCCAGCCAGCAAGTTAATAGTTTACAGTTGAAAGTTAATAGGGCAGATGGTAATCATGCTGTTCAAGGTTCGAATCTCCAAGTTCAAAGTACCGGGGAGGATTATCCTGACCCGCCGGAGATGCCGAAGAAACTGCCGAAACTGGTGGAGCTGCTGATATCGAGGACGCCGGAAATTTATAAGCCGGCTGTGGCGCACGCTATCTTCCCGCCGCTGGCTACGCATCTCTGGAAGACGAGGTTCCGGTATATTGACAACGTGGAGCACGAGGCGAGACTGATGACGCTGCTGCTTGCGGGTACCGGAGCGGGTAAGAGCAGCGTGAACAGGCCCATCGATTTCATTATGGAGGATATCAGGCTGAGGGATGCTGAAAACCTGAAGCGCGAAAAGGCGTGGAAGGATGAGATGCTGCGCAAGGGTGCCAACAAGGATAAGCGCAAGAGACCTGAAAACCTGATTATCCAGGAAATTGATGCGGATATGACAAACCCGGCTTTCGTGATGAGAACGGCTGAAGCGCAGGAACATTTCCTCTATACTTCGCTCAATGAGCTAGACCAGTTTGATGCGCTCAAGGGTAGCGGAAGTCAGCAGTTCCGCATCATGTGCCTGGCAGCAGACCCGGGTAATAAATATGGATAAACTCGCGTAGGAACAATGAGTGTTACGGAGCGTGTTACCATCCGGTTCAACTGGAATGCGTCTACCACCATCCAGAAGGGGCAGCGTTACTTCTCTAAGGTTCTTACCGATGGTCCTATCAGCCGTATCAACTTCTGCACCATCCCCGAAAGGGAAATCGGCGAAGATATGCCTGTTTACGGAACTTATGATGAATCGTACCGTGAGGCGCTACGGCCTTACATCGAAAATCTGAACAAAGTAACGGGTCTGATTGAGTGTAAGGAGGCGTTTCAGCTTGCCCTCAAACTGAAGGATGAGAATGCTGAGTTTGCCCGACTGTCGCAGGACAGGACGTTTGAGAATCTCTCGTTCCGTGCCAACGTCATCGCTTACCTGAAGGCGTGTGTGCTGTATGTAGCCAATGGTTGCAAGTGGGAGCCGGAGATTGACGAGTTTATCCGCTGGAGCGAGCAGTATGACCTGTACTGCAAGATGCGGTTCTTCGGCGACATGATTGCGAAGGAGAACTTTATGGCGGAGAAGAGTTCGAAGCGTGGACCTCAGAATCTTTTACAGATACTGCCCGATAGCTTTACGGCTGCGCAGTTGCTTGCCATCCGGCTGGAGCATGGACTGGATGCGAAGGGTACCGATATGATGATCAGGCAGTGGCTGCACCGGAATTACATCAGGCGGGCGTATCAGTATACGGGCAAGCGTGACAGTTGTGACAGTTGTGACAGTTTTGAGAAGCTGAAGTACCGCCACGACGGTATGGTTATTAAATCTTAAATTTATTTTTACTTATGCAGATAGTTTTAAAACGTATAGCGAAGAAGAAGACCTACACGATAGGTCGCCTTTACATCCTGAAGGATGAGGACGTGAAGAAGCGCACGATTGAGAGTGTGAACAAGTGCAGGGGGCTGAAGACGGTGTGCGAGGTGCCTGCGGAGAAGTTGAATGCGGACTCGTATTTCTGTGATACACTGGAGCCGTGCTGGCGCAACCTTCTGGGTGTGGAGCTAAGTCCTGCCGAGGAGAATGTGCGGTTGGGGCGTGTATCGGGCAAGAAGGCGCAGAAGATGAAGGGCACGACGGCGATACCTGAGGGCACTTATCCGGTGGTGATCAGCAAGTCGCCGAGGTTTCAGATGTGGTTGCCGCTGCTGTTGGGTGTCCCCAATTTTGAGGGCATCCGCATTCATGCCGGCAATTATCCCGATGATACGCAGGGCTGCATCCTGGTGGGTGAGAACCGTGTAAAAGGCATGGTTGTGAACTCCCGCATCTGGCTCCACCGCCTCATCAATGCCATTACCGCTGCGAGAGACAGGGATGAGAGCATTTGGGGAACGATTTTGTAATGATTAGTGATTAACTGAACTTTCGCATGTGGTTCAAGTACGGGCTGAAGGCCCAAAAGCTCCTAGCC
>ERZ773229.1163-NODE-1163-length-19171-cov-14.128374_pt1 | contig 19171 bp, 14 predicted proteins | sample MGYA00580992_ERZ773229 | MGnify/ENA primary metagenome ERZ773229 (study PRJEB29015, sample SAMEA2737795) | human gut metagenome | biome: human gut; feature: human-associated habitat; material: faeces | place: China | collected 2012 ... | reverse complement strand
TGTGCGTTGACACGATCTTTGGAAAAGCCGATGCTGCTCAGCCGCACGGCACGCTTCCAATGCTTCGCCTTGACCGAAAAGCGCACAGGGTCAAGGGTGTATCCGAGCGCATAAAGCTGACTTTCAAACTCTCTTGGGCTGGTCGCAAAGGACAGGCAGTATTCCACATCCTCCCGCAGATAGTCTCGATGCGTTTTCTTGCCGGCCTTGTGAACCCAATACTCCTTTTTCTTGCCTTTGCTGTAAAACTCGCTGTTTTCCAATACTGACAGTTCGTGCTCCCGGCAGATCTCATCGGAGATTTTACGCAGCTCCTTGTGGTCGCCGATTTTGTTTTTGAACTTTGCGCCGTCCTTAAAGGACACGGGATTCACAACAAAATGGCAGTGAACATTGTCGGTGTTCAGGTGGACGGTAACGAGCACCTGATACCGGTCGCCCCACATCTTTCTTGCTGTTTTCTTTCCGATTACAAAGGCTTGCTCCGGCGTGACCTCGCCTTCACGAAAGCTCTGAATGCCGTGGTAGCCGACGACCTTTCCACGCAGACCGAATCGCCGCTGCACAGCGATCATCTCGGCATAGGCGTTCTGTGCCGAGCAGTTGATACCGCCCACAAACATCTTGCGGTCGGTTTTATCATCGTTCTCTGCGTAACGCAGGGCAGCATACAAATCCTCGTCCAGATATTCCGGTGCGGTGGTCTTGTCGGGATTGTCGGCGTAGTCCAGTGTGGCTTTCAGGTTTTTGAACACAGGCCAAAAGCCTGTCACCGCCATACTGCATCACCCCTTTCCCGGCAGCAGGAATTCTGCTGTGATCTGTTTCAACACCGTGCAGATTTCTTTGTCCAGCTCCGGTGAACTGGCTTTGTCCGCAAGCTCGCCAAGCTTTTCAAGGCAAGCAAAAAGAGCGTCAGGCGGAACCGCTCTCGGCTCGTACCCCAACGCTCTTTGCTTCACATATTCGCTTGTACTCAGCCCGCATTTTCGGGCCTTTGCTTGAATCTTCTCTTTCTCCTTTGCCGTCACACGGACGGCAATACGAATATCTTTCCCCATAGCATCACGCTCCTTCCTTCGGGAGATTGGGGGCTGCGCCCCCAAAGAGTCAGCCGATTTCGGCTGTGATTGGGACTTTTGTGGCACACAAAGTCCCTGCTTGTTATACCGTAGGACGCACCCCGCAGGGCATAAAGGAAAGCGGCTGTCAGATACCGAGATTTCAGCGTTCTTTGCGCTGCACGATACCAAAAACCACTTTCTTGCCCCTTGGGGCGCATCTTGTCTTTGAGCCAAAGTGGCTCTGATTTTGCTGCAAATACCGCGATTTGAGCCACATATCGGCGTTTTGGCTCAGCCGAACATTTCAAGGTCATCCAGCACACTCTTTTCGTTTTCGGCTTGCTGGTCCTCGGTCAGCTCCGGTTGTACCTGCTCAAAAACAGGAGATGTCGCAGCAAACGACACCTCCTGCAATTCTTCTCGTATGACCTGCCGAATATCCTCCAGCAAAACCCCATTTGTGGATGTCTGTCGCTGCATTTCATTTAGGACCGCCGTTACCATAAAAGCGTTGCGGGATTTATCCAGCGACTGTAAATACTGTGCGGCTTTCGCCTCTTTTGGCTTGTCCAAATCAAACCGCACATTGATCCGATACTTGCTCATCCCTTCGCCTCAGCTTTCATCTGTGCCTCTGCCAGATATTCATATCCCTTTGCGGCGGCGCAGATGTCCTCAACGAATTTCACCCGGTCGGCGCTGAACTTATAAAAATTCTTTACAAGGCAGCCGCCTCCGCCGGTCACATACAAGGTCATCGTGTTTTCGTCATAGCCGTGCTCACGAAGCCTGCGGAAGATGTCCCGTACATACTCGGCGGCGACGCTCTTGATGATTTTCAGATCGGCAGGCGCAATATTTGCCGTGCCGGTGATCAGCACCTCGTCGATGATGGCATCGTTGATTTCCCGTTGCGTTTTCTGCATAAACGCCTCCCGGACGGCAAGGGTACATTGGTAAGTCCCGAATTTCTCGGTGAACATTTTGCCCTGCTGGGGCTTGCCGTTGATCATATACAGCGTGTTCATTGTGCCGTTGCCGATGTCGGCGATCAGGTTCACGCCTTTAAGAGTCGTTGCGAAGCTCGCAATGGCGGCGTAGCCCTGCGGATAGATGCGCACATCGTCGATATAGATGTGGTAAGCGGTCTTTTTGTAGACAAATTCCACCTCGGCGTTCTTCATCAGATATGCTCTAAAATCTGCCTTTTGCCCGCTTGTCCAGGTCAGGGGCAGACCGGCGGCAATCACAATGTGCGCCTCGGTAAGATTTTCGGCTTTCAGCTCCTTGGCGATTGCCGCAAGGGTCAGCACATAATAATCCTCGTTCTTGATTTTGTCCGGTGCAAATTCCTTGTGCCCCTCGCCGATGAGATAATACCTGCCGCCGTAGACCAGCATATCCGCCGTGAACAGTGGCTCGTGGTCATAGGCGGTGATGCCGGTGGGAAAACAGAAATTGACCGTTTTCATATTCCCGTACCCGTGGTCGATGCCGATGATTTTTGTGTTGTGGATCGTTTTCATCATAAGTCCTTCCCTGCGCATAGCGCATTTCAAAATATTTTGGATAACTCTTTTTCGGGCAGTTATCCATTGATCCCATTTTGCCATAAGATTTCTGTGTACAGTTCCTTTTCAGCCGGTAATACCGCTTTCAGAAAATAGTTGCAGTAAATACCGTACCGAGAAATGAGCTGTACGCATTTTGTTTCTTCGCTGTCGTCCAGCAGCAGACAGTTACCCTTGCAGCAGTTACAGCAAGTCCTGCGCACAAGGGTTTTGATTTTTGCCCGTTGCCTTGGCGTAATTCTGAATACCATAGACTAAACCTCCTTTCTGTTTTACGGGCAGCAAAAAGCCGCCGAGTGTGACCTCGACGGCTCGATGACTGCCTTCTGTATATTGAATGGGGGAAGCGGCTGAAAAGGGTATGTTTATAGCAACACAGTAAAAACGCTGTTCGCAACACAGGAAAAAGTCTTGAATATCAGGCGCTTTTCCGCTACAATTATATAGAACAAATGTTTCCGTTTGACGATTCGGAGAAAAAACATCTTGGCTTTTTATCACCGCAAGACCGGTTTGTGGGACACTTGGCTTGATAAAATATAGAAGGAGGCAGGGCGTATGAGCGATGGACTTGGCTTTCTTACTGCCGTTTACCGGGACGGTCGTGTACATATAGGCGGCAAAAGCTACCCGGCAGGAACCTTTGCGGTGCAGCTTTTGAATCAGTATTATAAAGATGACACGGCGGCGAGGATCGCCGTGTTCCGGCAAAGTAACTGGAATGTGCAGGAGCAGCTATGCGCCGGGTATCTGAACAAAACTGATTTTATTAAAGCTGGGAAGGAGATCCTTACGATCCTGCAAACTCTGCCGAAGCTAAAGCCTTTTTCCTCCTTGGACATTGCAGCGGAGAAGCAGCGAATTGCAGAGCTATTCACGGAAGGCAACGCTGCTGCCCTTTCCGACTATCTGCGGCGCAGAGCAGCAACAGCGCAATTCGATGGTGTGTTCCCTCCTGAATACGATAAGGCTCTATTTAAAAATGGCGAAACGATGTGCGCAACCGTTTTAAGTACTCTCCGCTTTTATGATGCTATCCCGGAGGACATGCACAAGGCGTTTGAGCTGCTTAAACGGTTTGCATCTTGTGTAGACGAAGCCGACCGATTTGACGAATACCACCTGCTGCCTATTGCAACGGAGATATTCGGGACGAATTCATTTCCCTTGCACACGGAATACATTGCTCTCCCGAAACGGCGAAACAGTCGCATCCTTGTCACTGCCCGAAGAATGGCCTTTGAGAGCTATTACAGCTTTGTACTGACAGACTTCTTTGAAGGGCTGCACCACGGGCATTACCCGAGGCAGTGCGAGGTTTGCAAGCAGTATTTCCTGATGCAGAGCGCACGGCGGCAGAAATACTGCACCTACGGCACGGCACCGGAGTTGTACCACGGTGGAAAGATCAGCTGCCGCCGGTACGCCATCATTCAGGGCAAAGCGGAGCGGGCAAAGGATAACCCGCTGAAGGCCGCCTATGACCGCCGCTGCTCGGGGATACGCTCCGAAAAGAGCCGGGGAACGATCTCTGCCGAGTTTGCCCGAGCGGCGCAGGAAATGGCAAAGCGCCGGTTGGAACAGGCGGAGGAGGACGATGCCTACGCCAAAACAAGTTATTATGCAGATTTGGAGCGCGCCAAGCTGTACGCCGACACGGACAAAAGAATGAAATGATGGGAGGTGCATCCGGTGTCTGAAGAACAGAATGAAGTCTTAGAGCAACAGCGGTATCTTTTGGAGCGCCGGATGTACCGCCTTGACCCTGCGCCGCCGAAGCTGCCAGCCCAGGAATACATCGTCCGCTATCTCACCGAAAAAGAGGAAAAGTATCTGGCTTGGTATCTGCACGATCAGGAACCTGCGCTTAATAAACTGGCGCAGGCCGCCTGCGAGCGATACGCTATGGCGGCGCATTTTGCGGACATCAAGCAGGCAGCGGCGTGCGGTATCTTAGCCGCCCTTCAAAAGTACGATCCGGCTGCTGGCGCACCGTTTGCCGCTTTTCAAAAGCGGTATATACAGGACGGTATTGATGATTATATCCGCACAGCGCAGAGCGGTGTTGTCACGATGACGGCAGATACTTATCCCGTCCTGCGGCGCATTATGGCAATTTACCATCTAAACGGCGATGATTGCAGTGACAGCCGCATCCAGCGAATTGCCGATGAAACCGGAATGGGGGAAAAGAGCGTCCGCAAGTATATTGCGATAGGCACGCTGAATGAATGCCGAGTAGATTTTTACCGGCAGTACGATGAGGACGGCGAGGAAACGGCGGAGGACATTTCGGTGGACACCACCTCTCAGCCGGACAAGCTGTATTTTCGGTCGGTGCTGTACGCCGCCCTGTATGAAGCCTACGACAGCCTCACCTACCGGGAACAGCACACGGTTGCCAAGCATCTTGGCTTCTGCGATACCTGCTGGTCGGTCAGGGAAGCAGTGCTGATAAACGGTGAAATCGAGTACAGGCCCATAAAACCCATGACCTTTGAAGAAATCTCCCACTCTGCCAGCCGCAGGTCCGATAAGGCCTCCGAGCGGACATATAACAGAGCGTTGAAGAAAATGAGGGACCACATTTTGAAACTGCAGAGGTGACGCTTTTCCTTAATTTACCGATGGTGAACTTCATTTAACACTTTCTTTACCGTTTGCTGGGTGATTCTCGGTGAAAATGGCAGCAAAGTGATGAAAAACGCAATATTCAATTGAGTAATTGGCAAAAAGTGATATAATGTGTTTGTAAAACCGGGCGCAAATATGTGCCTGTCGACTATAGTTGTTTGCGAAACCTGTTAATACACGAAAAAAATCCACTTAACAATGCCCAACAAGATTCCTTGCAGGAAGACCAGCGCGATATCTGATTATGCAGAAGCAGAATTACTATTTTACTGCTGCAATACGGATGCAATTTGAATGACTCGATGGAAAGAATACAAAACTTGTTGTTAGGAGAGAATGTCGAAATGGATACAAATCACATCGCTCAAGTACTTCAGGACAAAAAACTTCAAAAGCATTTGAATGCAAAGATCAACCGTCAGTTCAAAACATGCCGGTATATTGGCGATATTGTAATAGGTGAGGACGAATATATCCTTCTTAAGGCATATCTTCACAGTATTTGCAAAAAATATCTGAACACATCCGAGAGATATATCACTAGCTCAATCTTTGCGGTTGCGCTGGTTCAAATCGGCATTCATAAATATGATGGTCGGTTTTGGCCCCATGTTGAGCGAGAAATTGGCATGGAATTGCCGGGTTCATACCAGAAATGGATTGGACGCAGCTTCTATAAAACACTCGAAAAATACAACAAATACAAAGTAGCAGAGAATGAAATGATGAACAATATTCTTCTGCACTGCTTTATAACAAACTATTATGCGAGCGACCTCTTTGATTTCCTTTTTGCATATTATCAAATAGACTTAGAGCGTGACCTTACGAGTAATAGTAAGGAAATGCGAGATTATTTGATGCAATCTATGGCGAGCGGTGAGAATACAGCCAGAGCATATAAAATCAAAAAGCACACATCTGATGCAGTTGCATTCAATACGAGAGGATGTAAAATTCGAGTTGGCAAAATTCTGCGGTTTATGGATAATGCCCTGTTCTATGGACTGTTCCCAAGAACATCACAAAATCGGATTGCTCAACTGTTTTGCAAGTGGGCTGACGAATCAAAGAAATTCGATCAAGCGAAGAAAGCTATTGCGGGATTAACCAAAAGAGGAGAAAAGAGATATAGTTCTCCGTATTTGCGTTACAATGGAAGTCAAAACCGTTTTGAGCTTGTCTTGCCGCCGCAGTATATTCACTTAGCAACAAATGAGGAGTTGCCAAACCTACACTGGAAAATTGCCTTTTCCAATGTTGAAAAAACTCTTGAAGCAGAATCGGAAAACTGTGTAACCGGTTGCAAAACGCGAATCGTTTCCGATATTTACATTCCTTCCGATAATATTTTCGACAGCATCCGAATTGAACTTATCAAGAATGACGCAGAGGTAATCCATAAGTTTACCAATATCAGAGCAGCGTGCATTCGTTTCTTTGATAACAATTGGGAGTTGATCCATTATACAGACGCTCTGCCGATTGGGGATGCGTTTGCATTTACACATACAGAGGATGCTTTGTATACAGATTCTGACGCTGTTTATAACTGTGAATATCTAAACGGATTGAATCTGTACAGCATGGAACTGATTAAAGGGGATATTATTCGACTTCCCGATGGACGAGCTTTGCCGGTGGGGAGTGCGCTGGAAGACGGCCTTTTGAAAAACAACCTGAAAAATGGTGTATATGTCATGCGCGAAGGAGTAAAACACCCCGTTTTTTCCGCCGTTCCATCAATCTATTTTCGCATGTCACCTACTCAAGAGAGAGGAACACTGATTAGAATCAATGAGGGAAAATATCGCTTTGATATTGCACGAGCAATAAAATGTAATACGCAAGACAAAACTGATGAATATGGCTATATTCTTAGGCTGTCCGACTATATTAAAACGGATGGCATTTTCCGTGTGAATATAGATATTCCCAACTCCAGAAAAGCTAACGATTATTCTTTTGCAGTAATTAACCAATTTGACTACAAGTATGAGGACGCCCCCTTTATTTACAAAAAAGAGGGCAAAATCACATTCTCTAGCACTGGAATGATCTTGGGCGATGAGCACTCTGAGCATATAGCCAACAACAGCTTTGTGTTTAGAATTGACCCCGATATTGATTACTTGCCTTTCACTTATCAGACTGCTAACGAGAATTTGGCGCTGCGTGTGTATCTTCCGGCTTTTAAGTGGAAATTTGACGATGGGGCTTGGCATACGGAAAAGCCAGAAGAAATATGGCACGCGGAATTTCCCAAAATGATTTATCTGAAGTTCCCGGATGATACCGTTTGCTTGGATATGCCTCCCCTGATGACGGATGATAACGAAGATGCGGAGTACAGCATAAAAGTTGAAAAAAACAAGGAAAAGCATCTTTTTGTCTGCGACACGCGAAAGATGTTATCGTGGTTTGGATTTGAGGATATTATCAGACCCTTGAGCCTGCACTTCGAATCGATATCGTTCGTGTTTTTGCGGGTTATCACACACTGTTTCTTGGCAAACTCGGAATGCCAAATTGTTGAAGATCGTCCCAACCGAAAGTTGTGGTTCAGGAGCAGTATTATTGGTTTTTCTGATTGTGTAGCCGATGTTTATTTAGATGGTATCCTGATTGCTGAAAAAGTCGAAGTGAAATCGAATGGTTTTAAACTCAGCATTCCATTCACCAGCGGCAAATACCGAATTGAATACTTTGAAGCGGACGAGGAAGATGATTTTGGTGCACCCGATTATAGGTTATTTGACACTAAAGAATGTAATTATAAGAACACGAAAGATTTGAGCGTTAAAACAATTCAGATTGTAAGCGTTACTGAGCGTAGACAGAAAGGATCCATTTTTTCTTCGCCTGAATATGTTCTCCGCGGAAATGTGACAGTTTCAAGTATTCAGGCAATCCCCAATGAGATAGATAGCTTTACAGGTGTTCTCTCGTGCGATACATTGACACCACTCCAAGTCAAAGTCACTTTTGAAAATCCCAACAATATGAAAGTAGGCGCACTATGTTTTTGGAGTGATGAAGAAGATGGGTACATTGAATTTATGTACGACAAAATAGAGGGCATCCTGGTGCTGTCTGAAGACGAAAGCACCAGTTCATCGGAAGCTAAAAACAGATATTTGGTGCTCTACGAAGATAGCTACTATTACAATTTCCGGATTAAATAGAGAAAGGGGTATGGTCGTGGCTTTTTCGCCTGTTACTGCATCTAAGCATATTAAGGAAAAATACTATCGATATTTAAAAACAACATTCAAAATGGGAGAACCCTATAAGAAGGAATACGAAGCTCTACTTGAAAATCAGGATGCATTTGCAAAAGGACCCTACCTTGATGTTACGGATGCTTTCGAAAAAGGCAAGTGTATTGCAGAGCTAATAGAAGAAGGGATTCTCCCTAAAAGCTTTTCCAAAATCAACATGAACATGACCAGACCTCTGTATCTACACCAGGAAAAGGCCATAAGAAAGGTCGCAACCGAGAACAGAAATCTTGTCGTTTCAACAGGTACCGGTTCGGGTAAAACGGAAAGCTTTCTCATCCCCATACTGCGGGAGCTTGCAACGGAGGCCGAGACAGGAACGCTTTGCCCAGGTGTTCGTGCATTACTTATTTATCCGATGAATGCTCTTGCTAACGATCAGACGGAAAGACTGCGTTCTTTATTGTCTAATTATCCGGAGATCAAATTTGGTGTTTATACCGGCCAAACAAAACAAAAAGATGCCGATGCAATTGAAGATTACAAATCACTAAACAACGGGAACCTACCGTGTGAGAATGAGCTTATCTCAAGAGATCAGATGATAGCGAGCCCTCCACACATTCTCATCACAAACTATGCGATGCTTGAATATCTAATGGTACGTCCGAGAGACAGTATATTCTTTGACGGGGAATTCGCAACGCACTGGAAGTTTATTGTTTTTGACGAAGCCCATGTATATAGCGGGTCAACGGGAATTGAAGTGTCCATGCTTTTCAGAAGGCTAAAAGCGAAGCTTGGTAATCAAAAAATCACTTACATTCTAACCAGTGCAACCTTGGGCGGAAAAGAGGATAATAAGCAGGTTGCAGAATTTGCAGAAAAGCTCTGCAGCGCACCGTTTGACAGCAGTGACATCGTAAGGGCTGATCGAATCATCCCATCAACAAGGCATGATATATCCGCCTTGCCGATTCAGTTTTACGAAAAGATTGCCGATGCAATTGATATGAATTGTCCTGATTCAGAAATCTTGGAAATTATCGGCAAAGCCAAAGAAGGGGTACTTGAAAGCGAGCTGTACGATTTAATCGTGCACGACCGAAATTATTGGAGAATACGCTCGTTGCTTTCCTCTCCGGAAACAGTAAGACAGGTAGCGGACAGCATGAACTGGACACAGAAACAATTGTCGGACTTTGTTTCCGTGGCATCATTGGCTGAGAAAAATGGTGGGAAACTGTTTGATGCCAGATATCATATGTTTTTGCGCGCCACCGAGAGCGTGTTTGTGACGCTTCCGCCCGACAGTCATGTCATGCTTCATCGAAGCACAAATAGATATGATATGGCTACGAACACAAGCTTTAAGGTGTTTGAAGCAGCTACATGCTCGTTCTGCGCCGCTGTTTATCTTGTTGGTAAAATAGAAAATGGTAAGTTGGAGCAATACAATATGTCTGACGACATATCGACAAAAGAGTTATTCCTTCTTGCAGATAGTGTTAACGACACGGACAACGACCACATATTGGAGGACGAAGGAATAGCGGCCGAGGCCTATCGTATTTGCCCATACTGCGGATCCATTCACAAGGATGGTGTGAAGACGCACTGCGAGCATATCACAACATCCTATGTAAAGGTATACCGTGTGAAATTCACGACGGAAAGACATACATTGACAAAGTGCTTGCATTGTGAAAATGTAAATACCGCCGGAGTCCTTAGAATGTTTTTTAGTGGTCAGGAAGCATCCACAAGCGTTATCGGAACGGCGTTGTTCCAGGAATTGCCCTCCTACAAAATGACAGTTCAGAAACATGATGCCGATGATGAATTTGGTGACGACTTCGGCTCTACTGAAATAATCAAAGAGAAAACAGCAAAGCAGTTTATCGCGTTCTCCGATAGTCGTCAGGCTGCCGCCTTTTACGCAAGCTATCTGAACATATCGTATAATGACATTCTCTATAAAAGGCTTATTGTAGAAGCACTCAAAAAGAGGGAGGCATCAGGCGGTCTGATGGTTCCGTCTTTTGTCGACCTGTTGAAGACAGTTTTTGAAAAAAACGATATCAAAGGGAGAACTTCGTTTGATGCTGATTCTGATTTTGGCATTCAAAAAGAGGCGTGGAAAGCGATTCTCGCTGAACTGGTGGACAGCAATGGAAATACTTCTTTATCGCATTTTGGCCTTATCGGAATTGAGACCGATGTTTCGGGAAGCTATAAAAAATATCACATCAACGAAAACGAATTCCGTTCGCTCTGCAGCATTTTTGCCGCGTCAATGATGACGGATGCAGCTCTAAAATATGATGCTCCGTTAAACGAAAGCGATTTGGAAGATTTTACTCATGGCGGAGCAGAGTATTCTTATACCGTTTCAGAATCCGGAAAACGGAAGAAGGCCTTTATTCCATCTAAAGCAGGACTATCTAATAAACGGGTCGATTATCTACAAAAGATCACAAAAAAGAAGGGTATTGAGCTTTCTTTAGATGATGCAACGGACTTCCTGAAGCTGTTGTGGGACAAGGTTTTTGTGCTCAGAGGCATAGTGGCTCGTGACAGCGGAACATCATATAAGGTAGACACCTCAAAAATCAGAATCACAAATTCCAAGCCATGGTTTATATGTAAAAAATGCAGGCGCTTAACCTGCCATAATATCGAAGATGTTTGTCCGACATACCAATGTGATGGTGAGCTGATACCAATTGATCCGTCAATTGAGTTTAAGGAGAACCATTACTACCGCTTGTTCAATGATATGGAGATCCGAGATCTTCGTATTGTGGAACACACTGCCCAACTTGACCGGGATATGGCATACGAGTTTCAGAAGAAATTCAAGCAGAAGGAAATCGATATTTTGAGTTGCTCTACCACCTTTGAAATGGGCGTTGATGTGGGTAGCTTGGAAACAGTCTTTATGCGTAATGTGCCGCCGATGCCTTCTAATTATGCCCAAAGAGCCGGACGAGCAGGCCGAAGCAAGCAGTCAGCGGCGTTCGCACTGACATTTTGCAACAAAAGCAATCACGATTTCTCCTATTTTCATGATCCTGCCAAGATGATCAAGGGCAAAATAGCTCCTCCCAATTATGTTGTTGAAAATGATAAGATCGCAATTCGGCACCTATACGCATCTGCTATGAGTTTCTTTTGGAAAATTCATCCGGAATTGTTCAAGACGATTGGCCAATTCTTGCGCAAGAACGAAATGGGGGAAGACGGTTTTGAGTGCCTTAAAAACTATTTATATTCTGAACCAAGCAGCCTTCGTGACTATTTGACCACATTTTTGCCTGCGGTGCTGACAGAAAAATTTGATGTTGCCCATTTTGGCTGGGTAGCATCCCTTATAGGAGAAAAAGGCGTTTTAACTGAGGCAATTCAAATGTATCGATATGAAATTGACTTGTTGGAAGCTGTAAAGAAGCAACGCATAGAAAAAGGGACCTATGTGGACGGTATTATTCAGCGAATCGCCGCATATGAAAGGGAGGATATCCTTTCGTTCCTTTCACGAAAAAATGTACTTCCTAAATACGGTTTTCCCGTCGATACGGTCGAGATGACGGTTACCGATGCAAAAAAAGGAAGAGGTTACGGACTTCAGCTTCAGCGCGACCTGTCTATGGCTATTTCGGAGTATGCTCCTGGTTCCCAAATAGTTGCAAATAACAACCTGATAACAAGCCGTTACATCAAAAAGATACCAAAAATCGGATGGAAAATGTACAGCTATATTCAGTGTGATGAGTGCCGCACTTTGAATATCAAGCCATTTGCCGAAGATGAACCGGGAAAGGATGGTATAACGGAATGTTGCCAATGTCATAAGAAATTCACATCATCTCCGAAAGTATTTTTGATACCGGCTCAGGGTTTTATTGCAGATGGAAATATGATTCGAAAACCGGGGCTCAAAAAACCGGAGCGTACATACAGAGGCGAAATCTCTTATGTTGGATTCAACAATAGTGTTCAAGAAAACACTTATAGCATTGGTAACGCCATTGTAAGTGTCAGATCAAGCCAAAATGATGAAATGGCTGTCTTGAATAAAAGCCCCTTTTATGTATGTGAGAACTGTGGATATTCTGAGGTCGATGAAAATCAATTTACCGGCATAAAGAAAAAGAAGCACAAAATAAGTAGTGGTTACCCGTGTTCAAATGAGCACCTACGGCTTTTTTCACTTGGGTATCGTTTTCTTACCGATGTTGTTAGAATTAGATTTGACAATTATGTTATCGAAGATTGGGAGCATGGGCTTTCCATTCTGTATGGGTTTCTTCGAGGTGCTTGCTCTTATTTGAATATCGAAGAAAATGACATTTCCGGTTGCTTGCAGTATGAACCTGTTGATGGACGACCCAATTATTCGATTGTCGTTTTTGACAACACACCCGGTGGCGCAGGTCACGCCAAGAGACTTGATAATGAAATTGCGCTTTATAACATTCTGACTCACACTTTAAAAATGATGAAAGGCTGCGTTTGCGGCGGAGAGGTTGGAGATTCTTCCTGCTATTCGTGTTTGCGCAGCTACAAAAATCAGAAATACCATGATTTGCTTAAAAGAAAGTATGTAATCGAGTTTGTAGAACAAATCTTGGATGAGCGCATGTAAACGCATTTGCTTTGTAGCACAGAGCCGGCAAGAATGCTCTTACCGGCTCTGTGCTTATGCCTTATGTATAGATAATATCTGCCTCAACTATTTCAAATGCTCGGCTGCGGACATTATTCATCCGCCCGACCCATTCCATTTGGTCGTTGGCTTTCAGCGTTTCCGTAATGCCCTCTGCATCTGCCATTTGTTTTACCAGCCGAAGAAAAAGCTCCTCCGCCTGTCGGTCAATATCCGCGAGATAGGCATTCAATTCGCCACTTGTCAGCAGAGTGGCATATCGCACACGGCGATGCTCCTTGAGATAGCGGAGATGCCGCTGCCCCCATACCCCGATTAGCGGATCTCCCTCCGGCTCATCATCTCCGGCGATCAGATAATAGTCGCCAACCAGCTCATACCTCAGTCCTGTGCGTTCATCCGTGATAAATCTTTTCATTCGTATAACCTCCTGTTCCTTTCTGCAATCATTGTAGCAGGAGAATTAGCGTAAATCGAATGTGCGGATAGTAAAAAAAGCGCCGTCTCGAGATCACTCCCAAGACGGCGCTTTTCTGTTGTGGATCAGAGCGAACACTTTACGGCGAAACCGCCGCTGAAGAAATAGGTGTTCGTCCAATACCTGTTTGGTGGAGATAAGCGGGATCGAACCGCTGACCTCTTGAATGCCATTCAAGCGCTCTCCCGGTTAGTGCGGTTACATACCCCCTAAACCGGGGCAAAAGAGCGCTTCAATACGCGGGCCTTGACATTCCTTTGATCCGAATGGCATTAAAGGAACCGGTAAAACCTAGTAAACTCAATAAATTGCAGGAAGTCAGCAAGAGGTTTGGTTCCCAAACATCAAGTTGAGAATATCCAACTTATTTTACGGTATTTTGGAGATTATCCACGTCAACCAAATCTTGAACAATTTTTTTCTCATTCTCAACACTGAAAATAATTCGCTCTTTATTCCCGGCACGGTACATGTAGACATTTCCCGATTGCCCAGCAACATGAATTCTTTTTGCCTTACCCGTTTTGCACATAACCTCGATAGGAGTGGCATCAATAGTTGCTATCGCACGGCTGAATTTTCTGGCTTTAACCGGCGACATTTTAGACGATTTGATTTTGGGTATTACTGCTTTGTTAAATACTGTTGCAGCCATTGAATTATCTCCTTTCTTTCTGAATCTTTTTGAGAAGTTTGAGGACTTTGTTAGCAGAGACAAAATCTCCTTTTTCAGAATAACCTACCACCTGATTTACTAACATAATGCTACCATTCTGTATTGCTCTCTCTACTTCATCATCTGTTTTCCTATTTGTGCTGCGTATAGTGTATGAAGCAATAAAGTATATGATTTGAATTATAACGATAATCCAGAAAATATAGTTATTAAGCAGGGCACCAAAATCAAACGACACGCCGGTGGAGGCTTCGTATATTACGATATTTGCTAAAAACAAATTTGCCGTCTGAATTACAAAGCATAGAAGCTCCATAAAAAAGCAAATTAGTTTGCTTCCAATCCACCCCATACGATTTTATGCTCCCGTCCTTTTTCTTATACTGACTTGTACTGTAAGTGTATATCAATTTGAACTAATTTGCAATCTAAAAAGAAAATATAACAAGTCATTTGGTAGAAATAACAAGCAGGGGGCTGCAAGATGTCGTAAAGGGAATTTTGCAGTCTAACATACTACAGCTGACGTTTTCATATGCAACGCACAAATGGAATCAGTCTCAAGAAATTATTGAAGCTTGACCTTTTTATTTGGCGTTTTTCAATAGAGTAGTGTCACTAAAGGATCTGGCAAAAGCAAGTAAAATCAATGGTTTGCAAGCAATAGGTAAGGTGTTTTATTAAATATAATTTAAATTGAAAGGCTCGCCGCTCAAGAATAACTTTAAACGGCATTGCTCATGATTATTTTAAGTGCTTGATTTAAGCGGGTATTCTTTGTACTCAACACCATCTAATTCACTGCCCGCTTGACTATGATGGAAACCTCCCCACTGCTTGAAGAAAAACGGTGTATTGCTCCTTTTAGCGATGTCCCTCAACTCAATAACCCATTTCTTCTCCAGAGGGCGGCAACCGGCCCCTGATTCGCCGCCAACAATTAGCCAATCAATCCCATTCAAATCAATTTGATTAATTGATTCCAAAAGGGGTTCTGCCGACACAAACTTAATTTTTGCGCCACATCGTTTGAGTTTTGCAAGCCTTTCGAGAGCACAAGTATTTTCTACGGTCACTCCCATCCAAATATTTGGTGTCCAGTTAATTTGAGAAGACAAATCAACTAATCGGTCTGGGCGTTTCGTTAGCACTTGAAATGTGTGCCAATGTGCCCTATTCATGATTTCAAATAGTTGAAGAATATCCTCATCGCTTATTTTCTCATGAAAAATATCTGACATTGAGTTGACAAATATCATTTTTGGTTTTTTCCATTCCAATGGACGAGTAAATAAATCTCGGTGAACAGTTACTTCAAACCCATTCTTATAGCGCACATTGCCCATTGCCTTAAGACGTTTTGCAAGGGTCGCGGCATAGCAGTGCTCACATCCCGCTGAACACTTGGTACAACCTGTAATTGGATTCCAAGTAGCTTCAGTCCACTCAATTTTAGAAGATACCGACATACTTTTACCTCATTCAAATTGGATAACTGCACCATCAGGCATATTTAGCTTTCCGCTACGATATTTTTGCTTTCTTCCTTCAACTACGCTGATTTTTCCTTCCAGCTCAAGTTGTTTAAGAACATCTTTGACATTTTTAGAAACAAAATGACTTGAAAAATCACAGTCAATTTCATTACAAATACTTCCGACCGATATAGTTTTTCCAGCATACTTTCGCAAAATGTCACCTCTTAAAGACTGAATTGGTCGGTCAAAAATTGTGAGTTGCTCAAATCCCACCCCAAAATTGCGGCTATCTTCAAAAGAGAACGTTGCAACATCATCAGAGTCTTTAGCACTATTACTATACATTATTTGCTTCATGATTTTGCACGCCACCGGATGTTTAGTAACAAAAATGATGAAATGGCTCGTCCGAAGCATTTCTGTGCTGTAAAATTTAAAGGGGAGCACATAGTTGCTTTTGTTTTCTCGCAGTGCCTCAATCAATGCGTTTAATACAATCGGCTCTCTCTGCTCAGGCGGCTGATGTGCTAACCGCTTTTTTAGTTCAGCAGTGCGGGTATCGCCAAAAAGACTCTTTAGATGTTCGTCAAACTTGGTGTTGCTACTTAAAGCCATGTTGATTCGATTATAGTTAAAGAAAAAAATGCAGTCAGACCCGCTATTGTTAATCAGTCGATTTATTAAATTCATGGTGAGCCCTTTGTACCCAAAAGGATCAACAAAAGAGAGGACTGGCATATTAGCTGGGATATTAAGCCGATTGTAAAAATCCTGTTCAACGGTTTCATTATAGTACTGAACCCGAGCTTTTAGTTTTGAGTTTTCATCAATTTGCGAAATGGCTTGCTTGAGCATAGAGATATTATTGGGATCTTTATCATTAAAGACAAAGTTCATTCTGTTCAAAAGTGCTGGATTAGCTAATGTATTCTGGACAACCAAAAGAGGAGCTGAAGGCTTATCATTTTCATATTTACCCGGGCCACAGAATAAGTCAATATATGCCATGGGTGTGTTCCACTTTTGGATAACGCGCGACCATGCAGAAAAATAACTTGATACAATATGAGCTTTTACCGCAGACTGTTCTGATTGATCCACAAAGAAAACATCGTTACTCAGCATAGCCAAAGCCCCTTTCTACCAAACAGCTAATAGCAAGTAGTTTTTCGACTTTATAATAACTATATCATATATCAATGAATTTTGCCACCTAAATAAGACCACGGGCGGCGTTTTCATATGCCACAATCAGAAAGGAGGAGTTTCCCTATCTGCTGCCAGCCATCGGGCTGGCTTTTTTCATTTCACGACGAAGGAGGTTTTTAAGTGTCAGACGATAAAAAGAATATCGGCTCCGAGGTAGAAAAGGCTGACGCGCTCCCCGCGCTGGGGCAGCCCACTCCCGACAAGGCCGAGCCTGTTGCGGCAGATCCTGTTCCGGCTGAAAAGGCGGCTCCGGCAGATATAGCGGAGCCCGCCGCCCCTGAGTCTCCCGGTGTTGCCGCTCCCGAACAGCCCAAGCCCGAGCAGGAGCCCCAGCAGACGGCCACCCCGGACAAGGGCGATCCCGCCCAGGCACCCTTTGACAAGGTGATGGATTTCGCCGTCGCCCGTGACAAGGCCAGAAAAGATAAGGCCCCGAAGGAAAAGGCGGCCAAACAGAACGCCCCGGCGGAAAAGGACAAGGGGACGGCCAAGGCCAACAGAGACCACCCGCCCAAGGCGGAAAAAGCGGCCCCGGAGCAGACCAAGCCGCCCAAGGCTGGCAAGACCCATGCGGCACCCGAGGAAAAGGCAGCGCCCCCGGCCCCGGAAGTGCCGCCTACGCCCCGTGACGCCACCCGCGCCGAGAAAGAGGAAATCGTCTATCTTGACCTTTCCGACCTGCACCCGTTCAAGGATCATCCTTTCGGTGTCCGTGACGATGCGGAAATGAAATCTCTGGTGGAGAGCGTCTGCAACGGCGGCGTCAACCAGCCCGCGCTGGTGCGCCCCCGTGAGGGCGGCGGTTATGAGATCATCGCGGGCCACCGCCGCCAGATGGCCAGCCAGCTTGCCGGGTATCGCAATATGCCCTGTATCGTCCGCAATATGACGGATGACGAGGCCATTCTCGCTATGACGGATGACAACCTCCGTCAGCGTGAAACGATTTTGCCCAGCGAAAAGGCTATGTCCCTGAAAATGCAGTATGAGGCCATCAAGCATCAGGGGGCGCGCGGCGACAGCGCCGAGGCCGGAAAGCTCTCGCTTGAAAGCGTGGGCCAGCGCAACGGCATGAGCGTGAAAACCGTACAGCGATATATCTGGCTCAATAATCTTGTGCCGGAATTGAAGCAGACGATGGATGACGGAAAGCTGTCCTTTACCCCGGCTGTGGAAATTTCCCGTGTGCGCCCCAAGCACCAGAAGTATATTGCCGTGTCCATTGAGGGGCAGCAGGCTTCGCCCTCCAAGGGTCAGGCAAAGCGGCTTCGTGAGCTGGACAAGGAAAACAAGCTCTCCCCGGACGTGATCGACGGTATTTTGTGTGAAGAAAAGAAAAAGGAGGATCGTGACGTGATCATTACTGGCGCTGAACTGGAAAAGTTTTTTGGCAAGGAGGCCACGCCCCGGCAGATGAAAGACCAGATCATGACGCTGCTGGAGGACTGGAAAGAGCGGCAGCCGCCCGAGCTTGCCAAGCCCGACAAGAAAATGGATATGGAAAAGTAACGACCTCTGGCCACCATGACCAGAGGCTTTTTGCTGCCCTATCCGGGGTGCCCCGCAAAGTCGCAAGACTTTGTGGGGAGAGGAGGCGCAACGGAATGATCGAGCTTTTGCCATCCGGCAAAAGTGAGGGATATGAAGTTTGTGCCGACGATGTGGCTCTTGCGGTTATATCCCCCGTCGCCGCCCGTAATCGAGCACAGGCGGGAGTGGGCTGTCAAGGGGGCTTCGCCCCGCCGTGTGCGGCGGCTTTGCCCTTGACCGCCTGCCCCGGCTGTGCTTTTTCTCCGGCAAGCGGCGGGGGTATATCCTCCAGAGCCGCCCCCTTTTCCAAGATTGGAAAAGGGCGGGGGAAAAAGGTTGACCCACTACATTATAAAAATGGAGGTTTTCAAAATGAAACGACCCCTTGCGTATATCACCGCCGCGTGGAGCGGCGATCCCTGCGAGGCGACGGAGCAGGCCGCCAAGTATTGCCGCGCTGTCTATGAGGCGGGCTTTTCGCCCATCTGCCCCACGCTCTATCAGCCCCTTTTCCTGAACGACGCCGTTCCCGAGGAGCACAAGAGCGGCATCGACATGGGCCGTGACCTGCTCCGCCGCTCTCATGTGCTGGTGGTGTGCGGCAGTATCTCCACGGAAAGCATGAAAAACGATGTGGCCGT
>ERZ773229.1154-NODE-1154-length-19254-cov-3.584145_pt1 | contig 19254 bp, 19 predicted proteins | sample MGYA00580992_ERZ773229 | MGnify/ENA primary metagenome ERZ773229 (study PRJEB29015, sample SAMEA2737795) | human gut metagenome | biome: human gut; feature: human-associated habitat; material: faeces | place: China | collected 2012 ... | reverse complement strand
TAAATTATCTTCAGCGTTTAATTTTAATTGTGGAATTTGACGCATCCCGTGCGGCTCGCTTCTCCAGCTTCATATTCCCCGTCGAAACCTTTACTGGCCCCTGTTATTTATAAAAAATCTAATACAGATTCTTTACCTTGAAATCACGCTCTGCCTCGCGGCGCATGTCTTTCTTCGCAATGTCCTGCCGCTTGTCGTAGAGCTTCTTACCTTTGGCAAGTGCAATCTCCACCTTCACGAGGCTTCCCTTCAGATATACCTCCACCGGAACCAGCGTGTAGCCCTGCTCTGCAAGCTTTCCCGTCAGCTTCCGGATCTCTGACTTGTGCATCAGAAGCTTCTTGGGGCGGAGCGGATCTTTGTTGAAAATGTTGCCCTTCTCATAAGGGCTGACGTGCATGCCGTAAACGATGACTTCACCGTTCTCGATGCGCACAAACGCCTCCTTGATCGAGCACTTGCCCATGCGCATGGACTTCACTTCCGTCCCGTGCAGTTCAATACCCGCCTCAAACCGCTCCTCCAGAAAATAGTCATGGTAGGCTTTTTTGTTGTTTGCAATTAACTTCTTCTCGATCTTTGCCATCCCGACTATCCTCCTTCGCTCTCTGTCTGCACTGCCTTTTCCCTTTGCACTGCTGTTACAGTATACCCCACAAATTTTTATTCTGCAATAAACTTCTGGTTTAATTTTTCATTTTCTTCGTCTTCTATTCCGGTAACGACACGAAAGTCGATCGTTCGCATAAACGGATCTGTCGCTGCCACGACAACCTTTACCTTCTGACCAAGCTTATAACGCTTTGCGGTGGTCTCCCCGATCAGTTCGTAGGTACTCTCACTGTAATGGAAATAATCGTCCGTCAGCGTCGTCACATGCACAAGTCCCTCCACGGTATTCGGCAGTTCGACATAAAATCCCCACTCGGTCACGCCCGAAATGACACCCCAGAACTCTTCACCCAGATGTCCGGACATGTACTGCACTTTCTTTAACTTGTCACATTCGCGCTCTGCCTCATCCGCCCGGCGCTCCATCTCGCTGGAATGCTTTGCCACCTCCGGCAGGATCTTCTCATAATGCTCGATGCGCTTCGCATTCATTCTTCCGCGCAGATTGTCCTTGATGATCCGGTGAATCTGTAGATCCGGATAACGGCGGATCGGCGAGGTAAAATGGCAGTAATAGGAAGTTGCCAGTCCGAAATGCCCGGTATTTACGGTGCTGTATTTTGCCTGCTTCATCGAGCGGAGTGTCAGCCGGCTGATTAATGCCTCCTCCGGCGTCCCGTCAATCCGAAGCAGCAGCTTCTGGAGTTCCTTCGGGTGTACCTCATCCTGTCCGATATGAATGGAATAGCCGAAATTATTGATAAACGTTGCCAGCTTGTGGATCTTCTCCGTATCCGGGTTCTCGTGGGTACGGTACACAAACGGTAGTTCCTGCCAGAAGTAATCCTGCGCCACCGTCTCGTTGGCAAGCAGCATGAAATCTTCGATAATCTTCGTCGCAACATTGCGCTCGTACGGCTTGATCTCCACCGGACGTCCCTGCGCGTCCAGAATGATCTTCGTCTCCGGGAAGTCAAAATCAATCGATCCCCGCTTCATCCTCTTTTTGCGGAGAATCGCCGCCAGATCCCGCATCCTCTCAAACATTGGCACAAGCTCCTCATACTCGCGGATCTCCGCCTCATCGTGCACGCCGCCGAGGGAGATGCGGGCGCATTTCCGGTTCGTTGCGCGGGCGATGCTCATGGCGATGCTCGTTTTGCCGACGCCCGGAGGCCCTACGAGACAGAGCACCCCGCCCTTGACCTGCGCGGAGAGCTGCCGCACGGCAAGATACTCCAATATGCGGTCCTTGACCTTCGTAAGGCCGTAGTGATCCTCATCCAGAACCTTTTTCGCGTGGGCGATATCGGTGACGTCCTTCGTCCTCTCGTTCCACGGAAGCTCAAGGCAGACGTCAAGATAGGTCCGCAGCACCGCGCCTTCCGCCGATCCGAACGGCTGCTTGGCGAGACGGGAGAGCTCCTTGAGAAGCTTTTTCTCGATCTCCGCATCGAGTCCGAGATCAAGGATCTTCCGGCGGTATTCGTCGAGATCGTCCGTTTCGGACGCTTCCCCCAGCTCCTCCTGGATCACGCGCATCTGCTCGCGCAGGAAATAGTCCTTCTGATTTTTTGCCACGCGCTCCGCCGCCGTGGACTGGAGATTCTGCTGGATATCCATGATCTCCAGCTCGCGGTGCAGCATATCGCAGAGCATAGTGAGCCGCTGAAGCGGTGAGCACTCTTCCAGAAGCAGCTGCTTTTCCGCTGGCTGCAGAAAGACGTTCTGGGCAATGTAGTCCGAGACGAAGCCCGGCTCCTTCCGGTCCGCTACACGAAGCAGAGTTTCCGGTCCGATCGTTCCCGACGCGGAGGCGTACTCGGCAAAGAGGTCGTTGCACGAACGGATAAGCGCCGTGCATTCGAGCGTGTCCGCATCGACCGGCTTATCGGCAAGCACCCGGACATTTGCCCAAAGTGCCGGGGTCTCGGCCGTGAGGCGCAGGAGCTTCGCGCGGTATAGCCCGTCAACGATGCATTTGACGTTTCCGCCGCCGGGCGCGCGCAGGATCTGGCTCAGGCGGCAGATCGTGCCGACCGTGTAGAGATCGTCTGCGCGGGGCGTGTCGCAGGCGATGTCACGCTGCGCTACAAGAAAGATCATCCGGTCGGTGCCGATGGCGGCGTTGAGCGCGGCAATGCTCATCGGGCGCTCCACATCAAAGTGCAGCACCGTTCCGGGAAATACTGAAACGCCGCGGAGCGCGAGCGTCGGCAATGTCATGATTCGGCTGGTATTTTCGCTCATATGTTGTCCTCCATAGCAAACGAGCGGGGACGTGCCCCGCTGTCTGCCATGTGTTCCGTTTGGTTACACACTGTCTGAATTATCGTTCCGCAGCGCTACGGGCGGCTTGCCGTCCTTCACGCAGTCAGCGGTGATGATGACGCGCTTGATGCTCTTGTCCGAGGGGACGCGGAACATGATATCGGTCATGATCTTTTCGAGAATGCTGCGCAGGCCGCGCGCGCCGATCTCCATTTCGAGCGCCTTATCGGCGATGGCCTCGATGGCTGCGTGGTCAAACTCAAGCTTGACGCCGTCGAGCGCCATGAGCGCTGTATACTGCTTGGTAATAGCGTTTTTCGGCTCGGTGAGGATGCGCTCAAGCGCTTCCCTGTCGAGCGAGTTGAGCGGTGTAATGACCGGCAGGCGGCCGACCAGCTCGGGGATGATGCCATACTTGATAACATCGTGCTGCTGCGCCTGCGCGAGGATCTCGCCGAGGTTCTTTTCCTTCTTGCTCGTGATCTCCGCGCCGAAGCCCATGCTCTTGCGGTCCATGCGGTTTTCGATGATCTTGTCCAGACCGTCGAACGCGCCGCCGCAAATGAAGAGAATGTTCGTCGTATCGATATGGATGAACTCCTGCTGCGGGTGTTTGCGTCCGCCCTGCGGCGGGACCGCGGCGATCGTCCCTTCCAGGATCTTCAGCAGCGCCTGCTGCACACCCTCGCCGGAGACGTCGCGCGTGATCGAAACGTTCTCGCTTTTGCGGGATATCTTGTCCAGCTCGTCGATATAGATGATGCCGCGCTGGGCGCGTTCCACATCAAAATCCGCCGCCTGCAGAAGGCGGAGAAGGATGTTCTCCACATCTTCGCCGACATAGCCCGCCTCGGTGAGTGTGGTGGCGTCGGCAATGGCGAACGGCACATCCAGCACGCGCGCGAGCGTCTGCGCAAAGAGCGTTTTGCCGCTGCCGGTGGGGCCGATGAGCAGAATATTGGACTTCTGCAGCTCCACATCGGACTGCTGGTTGTAATAAATGCGCTTATAGTGGTTGTAAACGGCGACGGAAAGCGCGATCTTCGCCGTCTCCTGCCCGACGATGTATTCGTCGAGGAATTTCTTGATCTCTGCCGGCTTCGGAAGGTCGTCCACGGACGGCGCGCTCGGCGCGCTCTTTCCCGGATCGGTGCGCTGCGGCAGGTCCTCATCCACGATGTTCATGCAAAGACGCACGCAGTCGCTGCAGATGTAGGCGCCGTTGCCGGCGATCAGCTTGTCCACCTGATCCTGTGTCCGGCCGCAGAAAGCGCAGCGGATCTTTCTATCGTCTGATCTTGCCATTCGATCTCCCTGAATTATCTTTTATAAATGACCTTGTCGATGAGGCCGTATTCGCGCGCCTCTTCCGCCAGAAGCCAGTGGTCGCGCTCGGAGTCGGCTTTGATCTGCTCCGGCGTTTTGCCGGTGTTCTCCGCCATGATCCGGTTCATGCGCGCCTTGATCTTGAGAAAACGCTCCACATCGATCTCCATATCGGTGACCTTGCCCTGCGTTCCGGCGGCGGGCTGGTGGATCATGATCTCGGCATTGGGCAGCGCGATGCGCTTACCCTTCGCGCCGGAGGACAGCAGAAACGCGCCCATCGACGCCGCCATACCGACGCAGATGGTAGACACGTCGCACTTGATATACTGCATCGTGTCGTAGATCGCCATACCGTCCGTGATGGAGCCGCCGGGGCTGTTGATATACATCTGGATGTCCTTGTCGGGGTCCTGCGCTTCCAGATACAGAAGCTGTGCCACGACGAGACTGGCGGACGTGCTGTTGACTTCCTCACCGAGAAATACGATGCGGTCGTTCAGCAGGCGGGAAAAAATGTCATAGGAGCGTTCTCCGCGGGACGTCTGTTCTACAACATACGGTACGAGACTCATGATATAAATCCTCCTTTGCGGGGTTAAAATGCGATGATACGGGAAAGGGCGGTATGCCCTTTCCCGTGTATGTCAGCGGATAGCGGGGAGACGGATCACTCCTCCGTCTTCTCCTCGGTCTTGGTGCTCTTGCGGGTGGTCTTCTTGGCCTTGGGAGCTTCCTCGCCCTCGGTCTCTTCGGTCTTGGCGGCCTTCTTCGCGGCGGGCTTCTTCTTGGCCTTGGACGCCTCCTCCGTCTTGGCGGGCTCCTCGGCCTTCTTCTCCACGGCAACGCCGCTCTCGGAGATGATGCTCATAGCGCGCTCACGGCGCAGGTCAGCGGTCAGACCGGCGACATCGATGGCCTTCGCCACGTCCTCGGCCTTCATGCCGTAGGCTTCACCGAGCTTCTCATACTCGGCCTGCAGATCCTCTTCGGAGATCTGGACATTCTCGGCTTCGGCAACAGCGGCGAGCAGGACCTCGGTGCGGGCCTGCTTTTCGGCGGTGGCGCGCATGCTCTCGCGGAAGGTCTTCATATCGGTGCCGATCATCTTGAGATAATCGTCGATGCGGATGCCCTGGTTGGCCATGTACTGGGCGTACTCGCGGACAATGCCGTCCATACGCTCTTCGATCATGCCTTCGGGCATATCAACGGTCATGTTCTCCACAGCCTGATCGACGAGGGCGTCGTCAAAGGCGTTCTTCGCGGCCTTTTCCTTCTCCTCAACAGACTTGGCGCGGATGTCGGCCTTGAGATCGGCGAGCGTGTCAAAATCGTTGTCCTTCGCGAACTCGTCGTCCAGCTCGGGCAGCTCTTCAAACTTGACCTCGTTGCACTTGACGTGGAACACGACGGCCTTGCCGCCGAGATCGTGGCCGTAGTTTTCCGGGAAAGTAATGTCAAGATCGCGCTCCTCGCCGGCGGAAATGCCGACGAGCTGGCTCTCAAAGCCGGGAACGAAGGTGTTGGAGCCGAGAACGAGATTCTGGTTCTCTGCCGTGCCGCCGTCGAACGGGATGCCGTCGAGCATGCCGGCGTAGTTGATGTTCACGGTGTCGCCGTCCTGCGCGGGACGCTCCACGGTGATGAGGCGGGCGTTCTGCTTGCGCAGGCGCTCGATGTGGCCGTCAACCTCTTCGTCGGTGACTTCAACGGAGGGCTTCTCCGCCTCAAGGCCCTTATACTGGCCGAGGGTGACCTCGGGGTAAACGTCAGTGCTGAAGCTCAGAAGCGCGCCGTTCTCCTCGGTGACCTTGGAATCGGTCATGGTCGGACGGCCGACGGTCTCGAGCTTGCCCTCAGCGACGCCGAACGCAAAAGCGTCGTTCGCGGCGTTATCAAAGGCGTCATCATAGAACACGTCCTTGCCGTACATGCCCTCAATGACCATGCGGGGCGCCTTGCCCTTGCGGAAGCCGGGGACCATGATGCGGCTGCGAGCCTTCAGATATGCACCGTTGACATACTTTTCAAACTCGGCGGCGTCGAGCTCGACATCAAAGGTAACGGTGTTTTTTTCTTTCTTGCTGTTCTTGACAATCATGTGGGGGTTACTCCTCTCTATATTTCAGCCGGGACTGAATATGCAAATTTCAAGCCGATACATTATAGCAAATCAAAATGCAAATTGCAACGGATTATCTGAGCTTATACGGAACAAAATCAAGAAAATCTGCGGAAACGAGACGGTACCGGACGCCATCGCTCTCGCCGATGAACGCGCTGCGGCAGCCGTAGCCGTGGATATGGCCGTAACAGCACTCATGCACACCGTATTCGGAGAGCACATGCAGTATCTCCGGACAGGTATAATGAAGATACAGCGGCGGATAATGGAGAAAGACGAGCTTTTCCCGCTCGCCTGCACATTTGAGCGATGTTTCCAGCCGCCCGACCTCGCGCCGGAGGACTTTGGCATCATGCTCCGTGCCGGTCTCTTCGTCTTTAAACCAGCCGCGCGTGCCGCACAGCGCCAGATTTTCCCATTCCGCAGAGTTATTATGCAGCAAAGAGATGGTGTCCAAACCGTTTTGCGCAAAAAAAGCGTTCATTTTTGCCGCGGTCGTCCACCAGTAGTCGTGATTGCCCTTTACCATCAGCTTTTTGCCGGGCAGACTGTTGAGGAATTGAAAATCCGGCAGCGCCTCGGCAAGACTCATTGCCCAGCAGAAATCGCCGCAGATGACGCAGGTGTCGTCCTCATGCAGCAGATCAAAGCCGCGGCGGATCTTGTCAACATAGCCGTTCCAACGTCCGCCGAAGGCTTCCATGGTCTTGTCCGGTTCGCCGATGGCGAGATGCAGATCTCCAATGGCAAAAAGGGACATATTCCCTCCCTTCTCCGAATAAAGCGGGAATTTACGCAGAAACTACTCCCCGTAATCCAACAAGGGAGGATAAAAACATGAACGAAAAAACGAACTGCAAGATCGACTGCTGCGTAAAAGACTGCAAGTATCACACCGCGGCGGACCAGTGCACTGCTTCTCACATCAATGTTTCCAACGAGGACGCCCAGCGCAAGGCAGAGACGTTCTGCGCCACGTTTGAGAACCGCTGCAATTGCTGACCGGACGGGGCTTTGCCCCGTACATACTTTAATCGAGCGTGAAAGCGTTCTCCCAGTGGCGGATGTCGGGTTTTATCGTGTCCACCCCGTCCGGGGCGTATATTTCGATCACATCGAACCGCGGCTGCAGCTTCTGCGGATTCTTTTGCAGCCATTCCTCCGCGGCGGCGGCCAGTTTCTGCCGCTTGGCAAAGGTCACAAACTCACGCGCCTCGGCAAATGCGGCGTTTTTGCGCAGCTTCACCTCCGCAAAGATCACATATCGCCGGTCGGCGGCGATCACATCCAGCTCGCCGAGGCGGGTACGGTAATTCATGGCAAGAATGCGGCAGCCCTTTTTCCGCAGGTATTCCGCCGCGAGCGCCTCGCCGTAGCGGCCGAGCAGCATCGTGCCGCTCAATGCATCTTCCTCAGATACGTCGGGCGGTGGATCGGCGACGGGCCGTATTCACGAAGCGCGGCATAGTGCGCCGCCGTGCCGTAGCCCTTATGCCTGGCAAAGCCGTACTGGGGATAGAGTGCGTCCATATCATCCATATACCGGTCTCGCGTGACCTTGGCGAGCACCGAGGCCGCCGCGATCGAAGCGCACAGGCTGTCGCCCTTGACTACCTTGATCGCCGGGATGTCAAGCTCATTTTTATCATTTCCGTCCACGAGCGCGAGTACGGGCGCAGGCTCCATATCCGCAATGGCGCGGTTCATGGCGAGATACGTTGCGCCTTTAATATTCAGCGCTTCGATCTCTTCGACCGTGGCAAATGCGATGCCGAACGCCACGGCGCTCTCGCAGATGATGTCGTAGAGCGCGTCGCGTTTTTTCGCCGTGAGCTTTTTCGAGTCGTTCAGCCCCGGGATCACGAGCCCCTCCGGCAGAAGGACCGCCGCAGCGCACACCGGCCCGGCCAGCGGGCCGCGCCCCGCCTCGTCCACACCGCAGAACGGCGTTTTGCCGTCCGCGAGAAAACGCTCGTAGGCATACATATCCATTTCGGGGTGTTCCATCGTCACGGCCTTTCCAGCGTCATGCGCCCGAGCTTGCCCTCGCGGAATTCATCGAGCAGGACGTGCGCCATGCGCTCGGTATTGACTTCGCCGCCGGAAATGAGAAAGCCGCGCTTTCTCGCCGCGGCTTCGAGCAGCTCGTAGCCGGGCGCTTCCGGGTCGGGCGTGAATTTATAGCGCGCTTCGATCGCGCCGGGGTAAAGCTCGCGCAGCCGCTCGAGCAGCCGGCAGGCGACAAGCTCCACGTCAAGGATGTTATCGTTGATCGCGCCCGTCCAGGCAAGCGAATACCCGACCTCGGGCGACTCAAATTTCGGCCAGAGGATGCCGGGCGTATCCAGCAGAAGGATGCCGCCGTTGAGCGTGATCCACTGCTTGCCGCGCGTGACGCCGGGGCGGTCGCTCGTTTCGGCGGCCTTCCGCCCGGCAAGCCGGTTGATAAAGCTCGATTTTCCCACGTTTGGGACGCCGAGAACCATGAACCGGAGGGCCTTGCCCACCTGTCCCTTTGCCTCGGCGCGCTCGATCTTCTCCTTCAGAAGAGAGCGTGCCGCAGCGGGAAAGGCGTTTACGCCGCGCCCGCTTTTGCAGTCCATTTCCAGCGCGAGCGCCCCCTCGCCGGTCAACGCTTTTTTCCAGAGCGCCGTCGCAGCGGCGTCCGCCTGATCCGCGCGGTTGAGCACGATCAGCCGCGGCTTGCTGCCGACGATGCGCTCCACATCCGGGTTGCGGCTGGAATTGGGGATGCGCGCGTCGCGCAGCTCCACCACGGCATCCACAAGACGGAGGCTGTCCTCCATCATGCGGGTCGCCTTTTTCATGTGACCGGGATACCAGTTGATCGTTTCGTTGGCCATCAGTCGATCACTCCTATGCGGCTCCAGTCACGGCTCTCTCCGTGCTGGGAATCGCCGCCCGGAACGAGCAGGAAAAACGCCCGTCCGATGACAAGGCGCTCATCCACACAGCCGATGCGGTCATCGCGGCTGTCGGTAGAGCCGTTGCGGTTGTCGCCCATGACAAAGAGACATCCCTCCGGCACGGTGACGGAATCACCGAAATCGATGCGGCGGTGCGTCGGCTCAAGCGTATAAGGCTCATCCAGCGCCACGCCGTCCACATACACGATGCCGCCTTCAAAGTCGATCGTGACCGTTTCACCCTCGGTGGCGATCACGCGCTTTACGATCGGCTCGCTGTTGAAGCTCTCCTTGCGCAGCACGATAATGTCGCCGCGCTTTGGCGTATAGAAAAGATTGGAGACGAGAATGCGGTCGCCGGGGTGCAGCGTGTTGAGCATGGAGGTGCCGACAACGCCGACCACGCGGACAAGAAACGTGAAAATCAGAACACAGGCAAACAGCGCCACCACGAGCGACTGGATCCAGTCAAACGTCTCGCCGCGGCGTTCTTTCAGTTTTCTCTTTTTGATCTCAGGCCAGGTTTCATTCATAAAGAGCACACTTCCGGTATTGTAATTACAGGCATTATACTACATAATGCAATTGTCAGCAATAGGGAAAAAGGACGCCTCGATGAGGCGTCCTTTTTCTATGCGGCCGGACTTCAGTTGATGAGGCCCTTGACCTTCGCAGCCTTGCCCACGCGGTCGCGCAGGTAGTACAGCTTCGCCCGACGGACTTTGCCGCGCCGGATGGTCTCCACGGAGACGATGCTGGGAGAATGCACGGGGAAAACCTTCTCGCAGCCGACGCCGTAGGAAATGCGGCGGACAGTGATGGTTTCGTTGATGCCGCCATGCTTTCTGGCAATGATGGTGCCTTCAAACACCTGGTTGCGCTCGCGGGAGCCTTCCTTGACGCGCAGAGTGACACGCACGGTATCGCCGACGTTCATCTGCGGAAGCTCCGGCTTCATGTAGTTCGCGGTGAGAGTTTTGATGAGATCCATGATGATCCTTCCTTTACATGAGACGTTCTTACCGCGTAAGCACTGCGGCAGCGGACCGCCTTGATATGCCGTGCCCAAGGCACGATCCATAAGAGGATACCATATCCCGTCCGGTTTTGCAAGCATTTTTTCACAGCCTTTTTCAACCGGCTGCGCATATTTCACCCGAAATCCGGCAGAATAGGAAATGACTTCTTTACCGGAGGGAAAACCATGAAAAAAATACGAGAAATTCTGCTATTTTCGCTCTGCGTACTGCTGTTTTCCGGCTCGCTCACCGCGGCGGCAGCGGACGGCGCTCCCATCGCGGAGAATCTGGAGATCATGACCTACCGCGGCATATCCGTCGGCGGGCAGCTCAAAGCGTTTGATCCGGAGGGCGAAGAGGTACACTTCCGCATTACGACCGAGCCGAGAAAGGGCACGCTGACGCTTGAAGAAAACGGCGAATTTGTCTACACTCCCGCCGAAGGCAAGCGCGGGCGAGATTACTTCGGCTACTGCGCCTCGGATCCGAAAGGCAATGTTTCGCAGGAAGCTACCGTCGTCATCACGATCCGCAAGGCCGGGAAAGGCGCCGGCTATGCCGATACCGCCGGTCTCTCCTGCGAGTACGCCGCGTGCGTCCTCGCGGAAGAAGGACTCTTCACCGGCCGGTGCGTGTGCGGACAATATCTCTTTGAGCCGGAGGAGACGGTCTCCTGCGGCGAGTTTCTATCGCTCTGCATGGAAACGGCAGGCATCGAGCCGGTGGAAACGACTGTTTCCGCAGAAAGCAGCGCCACCGCCGCCCCCGTGTGGATACAGCAGTATGTTGATGCAGCCGTGTCCGAGGGCTGCCCCGTGCCGACGTTTGGCGGAGCCTCCTTCGACGCGGACGCGCCGGTAACGCTCGGCGCTGCGGCGCAGACGCTCTCCAAAGCGCTGCGCATCACGCCGCTCTCGTCCGCGAGCGGCGAAGAGAGCGCCGCGGCGCGCGCCATACAGGAGCTGGTGGCGTGCGGTCTTCTGCCGGTCGGAATGGATGCGGAAGCGTCTCTCACGCGCGGTCAGGCGGCGGAGCTTTTCCTAAAGGCGCTCGATCTTCTGGAACAGCGCGGCTGACAAAAACCGGCAGCATTCAACTTCGGTTGGGTGCTGCCGGTTTTGGGTGTTTAATGGTGGAAAATCGCTTGTTTTTTCGCAAAGATTGCCTTTGCCGTGCAAACTGTCTATTCATGACTGCTCAAATGGCTTTATCCCGAAAAAATGCTTTTTGATGCAGCATAATCCGGAGAACCTCTTGACTTAAAAAGCAGGTAAAGTATATGGTTGATGTGTTATAATTGTTAAAACAATTAACGATAGCAGGTACATATAATGAAAAAAGACAATAGAAAATACTACGCCGCCTACGAGGAACGCTATAAAACCGCCCATGCAAACGGTGTTAGTTGGTCAAGCGATGTAAATACGCCTATCGTGATGGAAGTGATTGACAGGTATAAAATCCGTCGGGAGCATAAACTCCTTGAGATCGGATGCGGGGAAGGCCGAGATTCCAGGACGGTCTTGGATCATGGTTTTCCGTTAATGGCAACGGACATTTCCGAAGAAGCCATTGCGTATTGCAGGCGGCAGATGCCCCGGTACGAAAAACATTTCAGCGTTTTGGACTTCTTATCCGCCCGACTGGAAGAAACGTTTGATTTTATCTTTGCCATAGCCGTTGTTCATATGCTGGTGCTTGACGAGGACAGAGACGGCTTTTATCGGTTTATCGGCAGCCACCTGACCGCAGAGGGAAAGGCTCTGATCTGCACCATGGGCGACGGAGAATTTGAAATGCAGAGTGACATTTCCACTGCATTTACCTTACAGGAGAGAAACCACGACTCCGGCAAAATGATGGTTGCCGGAACATCGTGCAGGATGGTATCATGGAATACATTGGAAAATGAGTTAGCAAGAAACGGCCTGACCATCATTGAGAAAGGGATCACAAGCTCCCTTCCTGATTTTAACTGCCTGATGTATGCTGTCGTTAAAGCATAAGGGAGCGTATATACGAGGATTTGACTGTGAATAAAGAAGAATTATTGAAGCTCTCTCCCGGGGAGTTGACCAATTTGGGCATCTGCCCGACCTGTTTCAACCGGGAAAACGGCGGTGCGCTTTATGGCGATAACTCGGATAAGATGCTCTATGAGGATGAAGATATTGAATACTTCTTTGTCGGCAATCCGAGAGCGGCCGGTCATATGTGCATTTCCACTATGGAACACTATCACGACATGAGCGAAGCTCCCGACCACATCAACGAGAAGATCATTCGATTTGCGAAGCGGTTCATGCAGATCCTTTGCGAGGTTTATGGGTATGAGCGGGTCTACCTGTGTACCATGTGCGACGGCCCCAACAATCATTATCACATCCAGCTTATCCCCCGCTACCCGGACGAGAAGCGGGGCAGCCAAAACTTTGTAAAGCCCCGCAAAGCGTATATCCCGGATCACGCCAAATTGGAAAAAGTAAGAACACGAATCCACGAATATGCGCAAGAATGATTTTCAGAAACATACTTGCTGAAACGCTTACCGGCAGGGTCTCCCCTGCCGGTTGAGCTTGTCAAAAAAGTGTTTTTGACAAGCTCTCAAACGAGACCCACTTCGTTGGGCTCTCGTTTGAAAAGGCTGCGGCTCGCCGCAGCGCACTCGCTTACGCTCGCACGTTTGCGAGCCGAAAAGTATTTTCTCCGACGCACATGTCGCCGGAGAAAATGATTAAAACTCTATTTGCGCCTGCGGGCGCAAACTCTGCGAGGCGTTTTCGACAGGCTGTACCGGCAGGGTCTCCCCTGCCGGTTTTTCCGTATTTCAGTCTTTTCGCAGCCGTTCGGCCAGTGCTTCGTCCGCAGCGGTGATGATCGTACGGTAATCCGTGTAGATCACCCGCCCCGGCTTTGCGCCGGAGGGCTTTTTCACAAAGCGCACCTGCGTGCAGTCTACAGCCACCTTACCGCCGGTTTTCGCCTGCGAATACGTTGCAGCGAGCGCCGCAGCCTGCCGGATCGTTTCCTCGTCCGCCTCGCCCTCCGCCTGCGACACGATCACATGGCTGCCGGGAAGCTTCTGCACATGCAGCCAGAGATCGGTGCGGCGGGCGATATGGAGCGTGAGCTCATCGTTCTGCACGTTGCCGCGGCCGACAAGGATCTCCGTGCCGCTGTCGGATACGAATCGCAGCGGCTTTCGCGCTGCGGGCTGCTTCTGCCGCTTGCCCTGCGTCTTCTCTTTGATATATCCGGCGTTCACCAACTCGCGGCGGATGTCGGCGAGATCGCGGTCGCACTCGGCGCGGGAGAGCTCGTCGAGCACGCTCTCCAGATACGCCTCGTCCTCGCGCGCTGCGGCGATCAGCTCCGTGAGCATCCGGTTTGCGGTTTTCGCTTTGTTGTAGAGCTTATAATTGTAAGCGGCGTTCTGCTGCGGCGTTTTACGCTCGTCCAGCGGCACAGTGACCGTCGGGCAGTCCGGCTCATAGTAATCCTGCGCCTCAAAAGAGCGCATACCGCGCTTCAGGCGGTACATATTCGCTGTGATGAGATCACCCCGGCGGCGGTATTCCTCGCGTTTTTCCGTTTCGAGCAGTTCCTGCTCGCGCGCCGCGATCTTGCGCAGGAGCCGGTCCCGCGCCGTTTTCGCCGTGCGCGTGAGATCGGCGCTGCGGCGGCGCAGATTTTCCTGCTGATCCTTTTTGCGGTAAAACGTATCCAGAAGCTCGCTGAACGACGAAAACTCCGTCAGCTCGGCGCGGCTGCCGTACTGATACTCCGGCTGGAACGTGTAATCCTTCGGCATGCCGTCAATGGAGATCATCACCGGTGTGAAGTCTCCGGTATCGATACGCATGCGCAGCGCGTCGAGTGCGGCGCCCAGGCCTTCCCAGCCGCCGAGCGAGAGCTCGCGGCAGAGAAGCGGCGAGAGTCCGCCGAACGTATCGAGCAGCCACTTATCCGGCGGCTGCGTCCGGTCGGCGTGTGCGAGCAGCCGCTCACACTCTTCCCTCTCCGTCCGGAAAAACGACGGTTTCTCCTGCTGCGGCGGCAGCGTGTAGAAAAGTCCCGGCAGCAGCGCGCGGCGATTCGGGTCCTCATAGTCCACACGGCGGATGCAGTCCAATATATGCCCGTCGCCGTCCAGCAGAAGGAGATTCAGCCCCTTGCCCATGAGTTCAAGCACAAGCGTTTTCTCCCCGCGGCAGTTCAGCTCGTCCACGGTATCCAGCCGCAGGATAAGCAGCCGCTCGCCGAGGGGCTGTTCCAGCGCCGTGATGCGCGCTCCGATCAGATATTTGCGCAGCAGCATGCAGAACATCGGCGGCTGCGGCGGGTTTTCCAGGGTCTGCTCCGTGAGAGAAATGCGGGCGCTGCCCGGCCGAACGGAGATCAGCACACGGCGGCTTCCCTGCTCGCGGGAATGCACGGACAGGATCAGCACGTCCTTTTCCGGCATGCTGATCCTGTCGATCTTTGCTCCCAGAAGGGAGTTTTCCAGCTCACGGCGCAGCGCCGTCAGCAGTATGGCGTCCAGAGGCATTGTTTTCCTCCAAAATGATAGCAAAGAGTTCTTCGATCCGCTCGTTTTGTCCGCGGAGATAGAGCCAGCCGAACAGCGCCTCCAGCCCGGAGGCGGCGTGGTACTCGGCCTCCGTCGCGGCGCGGGGTGCGGCGTGGCTGTGCGCGTTGCGCCCGCGGCGGTATACGGCCTCCTCCTCGCCCGTAAGATGTGGGCGGATCTTTTCCGCCGCGCGCGCCTGCGCCGGGGCGGATACATACCGGATGGTCTGCCGGTGCAGCTCACCGGCGGTCAGCTTACCGGAGCGGCAAACCTCCCGCCGGGCAAGGATCTCATACACGGCGTCGCCCATGTGGGCGAGCGCCAGCGCGCTCATGGCGCGCACTTCACCGTCCGAAAGGATCATAGACGCTCCTCCGCGGAGAAATCGTCCTTCTGCTCCTCGATGAGCTGCTCCATCGGCGTGCGGCCGGACATGCTCATCTCCTGCCACTGCTCGCGGGTGATGAGAAGCTGGCGGGGCTTGGAGCCTTCAAACGGCCCGACGATGCCGAGCTCTTCCATCTGGTCAACCAGACGTGCAGCGCGGGAATAGCCGAGCTTCAGCCGCCGCTGCAGCATGGAGACGGACGCCTGCTTCGTATCGAGGATAACGTCCACCGCCTGCGGCAGCAGCTCATCGCAGCCGCTGAACGGATTATCGTCGAGCGCGGCGGAATGCCCGTCCTCGTCTTTCTCCTCCGGCGCGTCCTTTCCGGCGGCGGCCTTTTCGATCTGGCGGAGGATCTCATCGTCGTACTCCGGCGTCGTCCCCTGCTTGATGAAGTCGATGACCTGCTCGCGCTCCTCGTCGGAGACGAAAGCGCCCTGCACACGAAGCGGCTTTCCGACGCCGAGCGGCGCATAGAGCATATCGCCCATGCCGATGAGCTTTTCCGCGCCCGGGTTATCGAGAATGATGCGCGATTCAAGCGCACTCGAAACGGCAAACGCGATGCGGCTCGGGATGTTGGCCTTCATCAGGCCGGTGATGACATCGGCGGACGGGCGCTGCGTGGCAATAATGAGGTGCATACCGGCGGCACGGCCCATCTGGGCGATGCGGCAGATGCTCTCTTCCACCTCTTTGGCGGCGGTCATCATAAGATCGGCCAGCTCGTCGATCACGATGACAACACTCGGTATCGTCGGCTCGCCGAGGCGGGTCTTGTAGGTATTGTAGCCCTTGAGATCGCGCACGCCGATCTCCGAGAAGAGGCGGTAGCGCTTCATCATTTCCACGACTGCCCACTGCAGCGAGCCCGCCGCTTTTTTCGGGTCTGTCACGACCGGGATGTACAGATGCGGGATACCGTTATAGATGCCGAGCTCGACCATTTTCGGGTCGATCATGATAAGGCGCACCTCGTCCGGCGTCGCCTTATAGAGCAGCGAGAGAATGAGGCTGTTCATGCACACGCTCTTGCCGCTGCCGGTCGTACCGGCGATAAGCATATGCGGGAGCTTGGCAATGTTGCCGACGATACAGTTGCCCCCGATGTCCTTGCCGATGGCAAAGCTGAGCTTGGAAGCGGCGTTCTGGAACGCGGGCGAATCGATGATGTCACGCAGGTAAACGGTGCTGACAACTTTGTTCGGCACTTCCACGCCGACCGTGGAGATCTTATCGGGGATCGGGGCAATGCGCACGCTGACAACGCCGAGCGAGAGCGCCAGATCGCCCGCAAGGTTCGTGAGCTTGCTGAGCTTCACGCCGGCTTCGAGCTCAAGATCGTAGCGCGTGACCGTTGGCCCGCGGGTGATCTCGGTCACCGAGGCGCCGATGCCGAAGCTGTGGAGCGTCGTTTCCAGCCGCTCGCGGTTGAGCGATACCTCCTCCCTGCCGTCGGACGTGATCCCGTTTCCGGCTTTGAGGAGAGTTACCGGCGGATACTGGTATTCCGGCATCTGCTCCGTCTCCTCGATCGTCTGCGCGATCTCGTCCGCGGCGGCATCCACATCCTCGCGGCGGAGCTTTTCGGGCTTTACAAACGGCACGGGCTCTCGGACGGACTCAATGCCGATCTCGGCAGAACCGTCCTCCAGCGAAAGATCCTCCGCCGGCGCCGTTTCCTCGATAAAGGGGTCCTCCTCGGCCGACACAGCGTTCTCGATGAACGGCTCTTCTTCGGCCGGAGCCGCGTTTTCGATGAACGGGTCTTCCTCGGTCGAACGGCGGTTCTTTGCGCGTTTTTCCTCGCCGCGGCGGATACAGTCCGCTACCGCTGCCATATCCGGCTGTCCCTGATAGAGGATGCCCTGCGGCATATCCGGGATCGGTTCTTCCGGCAGAGGTTCGTCCTCGATGGGGATGTCGATCGCCGCTTTCTTCCGGCGGCGGGAGAAAATGCCGCCGGAGCTTCCCTCCTGCGGCTGTGCCGAAGCATTCGCCGGTTCCGGCACGGCAAAGATCTCCGGAACGGGAAGCTCCTGTGCGCACTCGCGCGGTGCACTGCGTTCCTTTTTCGCACGGGGCTTTTCCGGAACGGGCTCCGGCATCGGTTCGTACTCCGCACGCGGGCGATTCTTCATATTCTCCACTCTCTCGCGGAGAGAGACCTTTCCCGCAACACAGATAACGCTGAAGAGCGCAATGATGAACACCGGCAGCGCGCCGTATACGCTCACGGCCCGCTCAAGGAAGATGGACAGCAGTCCCGAAACGACGCCGCCGGTCTCCAGATTTATGCCGCCGTAGTACAGGCTGCGGATGGAAAGCCAGTCAAACCCGTAATCGGTCTTGCATACGAGCAGATGGACCGCCGCGCCAAAGAGCAGCGGGATGAAGGAAAGCGCCACAATCCGCCCGGCTACAGGGCGTCCGCGGTGGAAGCCGAGAATGGCCGCCGCCCAGAGGAAGCACAGCGGCACGACAAGAAAGCCCCAGCCGAAGAGACCCTTGAAAACATACAGGCACAGCCAGTCGATCAGCCAGTAATCCCTTACGAAATAGCCGATCAGAGTAAAGAGGCCAAGGGCCAGACACACGACCGAACCGACCTCGCGGCGGATCGGTTTTCTGGCTTTTTTCTTCGCGGACGTATTCTTTTTTGTTCCGGACGCGGATCTTGATTGCGCCATATTGTTCTCCTCAGAAAAGCGAGGCAATAAGCGTGACTACGCCGACGCCCCACATGTAATAAGCGAAATTGCCGAACTTGCCCTTCTTGAGCAGCCGCTGCAGAAGGATGATGCTGAAATAGCCGACGACGATCGAAACGATCATGCCGATCAGATACGCAGGGAAATTGGACCACTCCACGCCCGCCTTGAGTGCCTTGATGAGCGAAAGGAGATTCGCACCGAGCACGGCGGGAATGCTCATGAGCAGAGAGTATTTCATTGCAAACGGACGGGACTGCCCGGTGGCTATGCCGGCGGTGATGGTGCTGCCGGAGCGGGAAATGCCGGGAATGGTGGCGACAGCCTGCGCACAGCCGATCAGCAGCGCATCGCGGATGCGCATCGAGCGCTCGTTGCCGCGGCCCGGAACAATGCGGTCGGAAACATAGAGCAAACAGCCGTTGAGCAGGAACGCCGCGCCGATGAAGCCGGTCTTATAATAGAGCTGCTCCAGAGAATCGTGGAATGGGAGAATGATAAAAAGCGGCAGCGTGCCGAAAAAGAGCATCAGCAGCATCCGCGCGCCGGGGTGCTCCGTGCGCTGCTCCGGGAAGGTATCGTGTGACGAGCGGACAAGGCCGACGGTGTCGGATACGATGTAGACAATATCCTTCCAGTAAATGATCATAATGGAGATCAGTGTGCCGAAATGCAGCAGCACGTCGAAGAACATATGACCCTCTTCCGCAGTCTGCAGGTTGAAAACATTCTGGAGCACCGCGAGATGGCCGGAGCTGGAGATGGGCAGAAATTCCGCCACGCCCTGAACGAAGCCGAGAAATATCGCGTTAAGGATCGACAAAAGATTCTCCTCCTTTTGCGTGGATTGGTTTCACGGTTCTGCCGCCGGACGGCAGCAGCAGAGAGTAGAGTATGATAGAAAAGTATATTCTTTAACAATTAATTTTACCACGATTTTCCCCTGTTTACAAGTGGGAACGATTTTTTTGAAAAAAGTGCTTTACAAATCCGAAATATGTGTTATAATCACATTCGCGCTGTGGGGGCGTAGCTCAGCTGGGAGAGCGTTCGGTTCGCATCCGAGAGGTCGAGAGTTCGAATCTCTTCGTCTCCACCAAAAGTCCACCGTAATTTTGATGAAAATTACGGTGGACTTTTCTTGTTTGATAGTCTGCATTATGGTACTATGATTTCGACAAATCGGAATTTACCTCTATTCAAACATACAAGCTCTTGACAATAAAGCTCCTATATAGTATAATTTGATAAACTACTATATAGGAGCATTTGCATGAAAACAAATGGCGGATTTCTTGTCAC
>ERZ773229.1147-NODE-1147-length-19355-cov-2.928238_pt1 | contig 19355 bp, 15 predicted proteins | sample MGYA00580992_ERZ773229 | MGnify/ENA primary metagenome ERZ773229 (study PRJEB29015, sample SAMEA2737795) | human gut metagenome | biome: human gut; feature: human-associated habitat; material: faeces | place: China | collected 2012 ... | reverse complement strand
TGCGGTTACTGCGGTGCATGCATCGGGCGACGTGGATATTGGACAATGGCCGCGCCTGCTGCTTGCGTTAAGCGGAATTGCGGCTGGCTTTCTGTATGATATACGCGGTCGGAGATGGATGCATATGATTATGTATTGCGTGACGCTTTTGTCTACAATCTGCGTGATCGTGATTGGGTTTGGCGGACCGTTCCTGCTGGGGCTGCTTGTATTTTATCTGTCTGCAGGCTTTTTCTCGGTATATTTCACAGTTGGATTTATGGATATCTCCTATCATAGTGCGAAACCGAAGCTCTGGGCCGGATTGGGCCGGGCTGTGAATAATGTATGCGCACTGATGATCATGACATTGGCAGGTGGATTCGCTTCTGTGCGATATGAAGTGATGATTGTTGCGGTTATTCTCTTTTCCCTGATCAGCGTGTTGGCGTTTTCGTACCAAAACATTCTGATAGGGATGGAGCTTAGAAGCATGGAAGCTGCAGCATCCGCATTGATGCCACAGACAGGCGGGGCAGCGGAAGCGGAGGACAAACAGGTCAATCTGTCCACGATGGATAAATTCACAGCCTTCGGCGAACAATACAGCTTGACGGACCGGGAGCGGGAAGTGCTCCGGGCATTGCTTTCCTCTGGTGAAAATGTGCAGGATATTGCACATACACTCGGTATCTCCCGGGCAGCAATCTATCGTCACATATCGAATATGAATGAGAAGACCGAGACGAAGGCACGTATGGGACTGATTCAGTTCTATTATGGGTGGAATCCTGAAAAATAGCGTATTTTTGTGCATTTGAGACATATGTCAACTACCATAGCAGACGGAAATCTGCTATGGTTATTTTAGTTTATGGGCATTTTCGCTGAAATGAAAACAAAAAGAAAGAGGAGGAACAAAGCTATGAACAGGAAGAAAAGACTATTACCGCTTCTGATGGCATTGCTCTTGATCGTGAGCTATCTGCCGGTGATGCGAAGCTATGCGGCAGAGTGCATTGTAAGAGGAGATAATCATACGCCATGGAACAGCGTACAGGATGGTGTGTTCACGTATGATGGCGGAACGATGACGATTACGACATCAAACGGAAGCTTGACGGGGGCAGCAGATAATGTAACGGTACCAGAGAATACTACAGTAACAGTTACTCTTTTCCCGAGAGATGGATATACTGTACAGTTAGTGGTGAATGGCAATCAAGTAACGTTGAACAATAACGTGTATACGGTAGAAACTTCCGCGAATCAGCCGGAATTGAAGTTTGAAGCTTGTTTCACAAATCCGGGTGGTGGTAACAATCCGGGTAATCCGAATCCACCGGCTGGTAACCAGCCAATCTGCCTGATCTTAGAAGGCGATGCATTCAAAGGGGCAGATGATACAGATTACTATCATTATATGAAATCGCAGGATAAAAATTTCGAAATATATGTGGACCTTGATGATACCGGAAACTCTCGGTCGCAAACCATGGATAACCTGATGAAAGAACAGAAAGTATCTTTGGCACCGGAATCTCAGTCAACATATCGTTTCGCGGATTCTGTTTCGAATGCGCGAGTTACTGTTATGTGTTCATCAGGAACATATACGATAACTACACCGGGAACCACATCAAATGGCTCTTCCGGGGAACGGTCATTTGCAGTAAAAAAAGGAGAAAGTGAATCGCACATCCAGATTGATAAGAATTCTGAGACATTGACAGTAACCTGGGCGTATGACAGCGATTCCTTCGGCGCGGATGCATACCTCGAACACGGAAAGGCACAGATAACCGCGATTGAGGGTGTGAGTGATTTTTCAACTCTGTTCGGAGCCAATCCGGGAGATGCAAAGGGCGGAAATATTGCGGTTCCGGAAGGAAAGAAGGTAACAATTAAACTTGTTCCGGATTATGGCTATCAGGTCGCAGGATTGCAGTTGAACGGTGGCGTGACCTTGCAGCCGGATGATGCGCAGACATCGACGTTTACATTTGTTATGGGTAATAGTCCGGTTCATATGAAGGGGCTTTTCACGAAGGTATCGGATACAGTGAATTCAAACAGCAAACAGATTGAGGCTGCAAGCATTACCAATGGTGCTAATGCAGCCGCAAGCGGCAATCTGAGACTGACGGTATCGGATGCAGAGAGCTATGACACGACGGCTGCACAGGCGCTGGTATCCGGTGCGCAGTCTGCACAGGCAGTAGATCTGAAGCTGGATCAGATTGTGAGTAAGGGAAATGGTTCGAACTGGGAAAAAAATATTACAGAGTTTGAGAAACCAGTCACATTGAATCTCGCACTGGATAATTACGATGCAAACTATGATTATACGGTTGTGCGTAACCATAATGGCAAGCTGACCGAGCTTTCGACAACGGTCGAGCAGGGAACGATTTCCTTCGAGACAAATCAGTTCTCAACCTATATTATTGTGAAGAAGTCGAAGGCTGCAGGCGTGGACAAGCCATCAACGACACCATCAACAACTACACCATCGACGACACCGGCAGCGCCGGATACAGATGTTACGAAGCCGGCAGCCAAGGATACGAAACCGGCAAAGACAAATGACACAGCTTCGCCAAAGACTGGAGATGCGATGCCGGTTGCAGGGATGATGCTTGTTCTGGCAGGAAGCCTGACCGGGTATGTCGTAATTCGAAGAAAAAGAAGATAAATCCTCCATTCTGAATGGAAAATGTGTGTGCCGCGTGCAGAGAAGAAAAATCTGTACGTGGTTTTTCTTTTTTAATTGTTATTTTTTACACTTTCCAATATAATGAAACTATGACAAAAAATGGGAGGTACACATATGCCATACAAACGATACGGGAGACGCATTCTGGCAATCCTGCTGGCGGGGATTTTATTTATTACGAACTGGGGGATGAACAACGCGCAGACGATGGCGCGGGCAGCGGATGCAAAGAATTATGCGAACGTTGTTGTGTTTGCATATTTTAAGGGAGATGCGGAAGGCGCTTCATATTTCCAGACAAATCGTGCGAAAATCCTAGGTTTGTATGATGGCGCAAAGAACCGTTCTTTCACGAATTATCTGTCTGCTGTTTCCTATGGAAAACTTCGTGTGAACAATTATTTCCCACAGGATGATGGCACAACACTTTCTGCCTGTGCACTTTCGGTTACGGAAGCTTCTGTGCAGGCAGGTGGAAATATGGATACGACGATTGTGAGTGAAATCCTGGCGAACATTCCGGCACTTTCCGGGCAGGTGTTAGACTATGACGGAGATGGATACATCGACAATCTCACTGTCATTATGAAGTCGGAGAAAGAATCCCAGACATCCGGCAATTCACTCGTCGCGCATCACGCATTTTATCCGACAGATAAGAACTTACGATATGGCGGGAAGGAAGTCGGACATTATAACATGATCAATACACCGCAGTTTTTAGGTGCAGGCAATACGACGATGGCTCAGGAATCCGGTGTACTCGCACATGAATTCCTGCATGGACTTGGCTTCCCGGATCTTTATACAAGTGATGGAACCTATCCGGTCGGGAACTGGGATATCATGGGCGGCGCAGATTATGGAATGTCTTATCCGCTCGCGTATATGCGGATGAAAGTGGGCGGCTGGCTTACGCTGGATACGGTTACTACATCGCAGACGCTGACACTGGACACGCAGGATAAGCAGGACGGTCATCCGGCATATATTCTGAAATCACCGCTCAATGAGCAGGAGCTTTTTGTTGTAGAATTCCGGAAGAAGGATACGGGTCTCGACAGCTATGACCGGTTTATTGGAGGATCCGGCGTGATTGTCTATCGGATCAACCCGGCAGTCGAAGGCTTAAGCAATCTGTATGGACAGACCGGTGTGTATGTGTTCCGTCCGCAACCGGGGCAGACAGGATATTCCCAGATGGCAGAGAGCGTCTATAAAGCATATCTTTCCAAAGAAGAAGGACGGACAACCATCGGCAAATCCGACCTTTCCGCAGGTCTCTCCGATGGCGCACTGACTTTCTCAGATGGAACGAATTCTGGAATCGTGATCAGTGAGGTCGGCAGTGCCAAGGGCAGTCAGATTACTTTAAAGGTGGATTTCCCGAAGGTTTCGGACTCTGCGAAATGGACGGATTGTGGATTTGCCTCTGTAGCCGGAAACAGCAAAAATGCATGGAACCAGATAGCGATGACGCTTTGCGGACAGAAACCGTACGTGCTTACGTATACGAAAGATGATGCAGCGCTTACGCTATATTCCTGTGAGCAGGACACGTGGAAAAAACTGTATCAGCAGAAAATCTCCGAGAACTATGGAAATGAAGTAAAGCTCTGTGCCTATAATGGATCGTTTTATTTTGCATATGCGGATGCGGCAGGGATAGAGATTGAAAAGTTGGATGCATCCTGCAGTCGCGTGACAGAGAAACAGACGATCGCAGGAGCTGCGGATTTTGATATGCAGGCTGGCGCAGATGGCGTGTATCTTGTATACACGCAGAACAATACGACCGCATATGCGAGATGCTTCAAAGCCGGAAGTTTGTCCGTGACAACCAATCTCGGAAGCTATTACACGACCGCCGGGACAAATCATTTTGCAGGTCAACCAAAGCTCCTTTCGATAGGCTCTTCGATGTATGCGTCTATACGGAATACAGGGACGATGGCGGTTCACACATTTTGCCTGGATGCAAATGGAAACCACAAAGTAGTGAGTGATGCAGCGACAAAAGGAAGCACGTATGGCATGGCAACGGATGGGAAAAACCTGTATGTTGCCACATGCAGCGAAGGCATACTTGTCAACCGGTATGATGGAAAAGCATGGCATTGCTCAAAAATGAAAGATGGCACAATCTCGGATGTAGTTCCGGTGTGCAGGCAGGGAACACTGTTCGTGCTCACATCGGGTGCCTATACAGGGACAACCAATCTGTACCGGTATGATGTGGCAAATGACCAATTTGCGCAGGAAGGAGTCTCACTCGATTCGTATTCTACATCGCAGACGATCTGTGCGGCGGATGGAACGTTGTATGTTTCGTATCTGCGTGGGGCAGACAAGACGTTTGTCATCAAGAAAAAGAGCGTGACAGTCACACCGGCGCCGGAACCAACCCCGGATCCGGGAACAAATCCAGACCCGGGAACAAACCCAGATCCGGGAACAAATCCAGAACCGGGAACAGGTGGCGAGACAACGACCACGACGGAGGCAGCTACGACCACGACGGAGGCACCAACGCCAACGCCGACACCAACCCCGACGCCAACCCCGACCCCAACACCGGTTGTAACGCCAGATGTGACGGTGTCTTACCGCACGCACATCCAGACCTTCGGATGGGAGAACACCTGGCGGCAGAACGGCATGATGTCCGGGACTTCCGGAAAAGCGAAAAGACTGGAGGGAATCGAAATCAAAGTATCCGGTAATTCCGGTATAGGAATCCAGTACACGACGCATTGCCAGAGCTATGGCTGGCTGCCTTGGTCTGCGAACGGTGACATGAACGGCACGCAGGGGGAAGCAAAACGTCTGGAAGCAATCAAGATCCAACTGACCGGATCCAACAAGGATAAATATGATGTCTATTACCGCGTGCATGCGCAGAGCTACGGCTGGATGAACTGGGCGGCAAACGGACAGAAGGCGGGAACGACCGGGCTTGCAAAACGGCTGGAGGCGATCCAGATCGTGCTTGTGAAAAAGACGGACAAGGCACCGGGAGCGACGTATAACGGCGTGGCTTCGGCAACCTCGGCTTGCTATGTGTCCCTGCGGTCGGAGAGCAACAATGTTCTGACGGCACTTGGAAACCACAGCGGCGGAAGCGGCACGGGGGATACGGTCAAGGGTGATACTGGCAAGGACAATGGGAACACGGGCGGCACGACGGACATCCCGGCGCCTCCGGCGTGCGATCACGATTTTTCGGTCGTGACGCTGGCGGGGTATAAGTGTTCCAAGTGCGGCGAACAGAAGGTCTATTATCATGACTGGGAAGTATTATACGACGGCTTGAAAGACAATGGCACGGGAGACTTCTACGCGTGCAGCCACTCCTCTTGGGAAGTGACGTCCCTTGGGTTTAGATGCAGGTCCTGCGGCGGGGAGATCAAATGCTCCGGGCATAACTGGGTAGGACAGGAGCCGAATGAGAACACTGGGGTTACACATGAGTTTTGCAAGTATTGTGATACAGACATCACAAAAGAAACAACAAAGTCAAGTCATCGTTGTCCTTCGACGGGTTTAAGTTCTACAAAGGGGTTTGAGACTCGTCATGAACACCGCACCTCGGCGTGGGCTTGCGATGGGGGATGCGGGGTAAAAATCCGCCATTGGGCGTCAGAAGACGAATGGGAATATCTCTACAATGTTGTTGATTCTAAGGGGAATGCAGACACTTTGAGCCTTGGATCTCCGTCTCAGAGCGTTATTAAAACCCTTAAATATGAAACTAAATGGTGGTAAATAAACCAAGGAAATAAGAGGAGGCGATTTTTCGCCTCCTCTTTGTTTTATAGTTGTACGCCACGATTATCCATAGTACAATAAAAAAACGAAGGAGAAAAGGCATGACGGACAGAAACCTCGTGGGATTATTCAAAGACCTTAAAGGATAAAAACGGGGCTTCGCGCACCTTGATTTTAGGTGTTCCGGATAAAACGGTGTTAAATAGCTTGGAGTATAAGACGATTTGGAGATAAAACAGCGTTGACATAGCCTAATATCCACAACATAATAAAAACACAAAAACGAAAAACACCTTGACATAATCGTGTGTATACGATATAATAAAAATATAGATGCACTTATTGCTACAATCTCCTTATAGCCGCCCTTACTCCAAAAGAGTGAGGGCGGTTGCTTTATTACCTGCGGAGGCGGTTGCGATGAATGGCTTGAGTATAAGATGGTTTGGAGATAACACAGCGATTACTCATGTTATAACTCTATTCTATCTTGCATATATAAATAGTGGGCGAGAAATTTTATTTTTCTGTCATATATAATTATATTATAAAACAAAGGAGATAACATAATGGATGAAAATGCACAAATGAAAGATTTAGAAAATAAGTATGTTTTTTGGGACATAGATGGGACCTTGGCTCCTTATAGGTTTAATAATCATGTTGCAGACCCTAATGGCACAAATAATGGAATGAGCTTAAAAGAAATTGAAGATGGGGTTTTTCTTACCAGAAAACCATCAAAGCATATGCAGAATGTGCTAGGCACATGTAATGCGAAAGAGAATATTGTAATGGGACATTGCCAAGTCAAAAAAGAAATGGAAGATAAACAGCCTTGGCTTGATAAATATTATCCAATGATAAAAGAGCGATTGTTAGTATACGAAGATAAATCAAAAGCTGATACAATTTTACAATATTGTAAAACTCATAATATTGATTTGAATGATGTAGTATATGTGGATGATGTGATTTCTTTTTTAAGGGAAGCAGAAAGAAAAGGCATTAAATCATATCACATTAGTAGTTTTTTGGATTGGGATTATCAGTTTATATCTAGTTGTAATGATTATGCATTTAGTATATACAATGGATAAACTTGTCCTTCGGTCATACTCAAACCTCCCAATTTTCTTGTGACATTTTCTGTAATATGTTATAATATAAAAAGGATGTTGCCTAAACGGTAGGATGGTTGCTCTCCAATCTGGGAGTACAAGCCCAGTTTACATAGATGGTAAATTGTGCCGCAGTTTCAGAAAAGGAGATTTTGCCAATGATAACGATGTCATACGAGGCTTTGATCGCTCTGATTGCATTTTGCACCGGAGTCGGTTACAAGCTCGGCAGAGATATACAGAAAGCAAAAAAGTAATCGTCCCTTGCGAATGGAATAACGATTACTTTTTTGAAAAATAAAAATGTAATTTCAGAGCAACCGCTTGCTTTACGGTAACATCCTCTTGTTAAGGTGATTATATCACATTGCCAATGTTGTGTCAAAATGGAATTTCCGTGTAAATAAGATTATTTTTCTTCAGACTAACGGCAACAAGGGTTGCTTTTGCTGCAAATCTACATTTCTGGAAAAGATCCTAGAATCGTTTGACATATCTGGATAATTATGATATTATAATAATGTAAACACACTCCGCTTTTGGTGTTTTCTGCCTCTGCTCTGCAGGGGCAGTTTTTTTACGCCTGAAATTAACAAAACCAAACATATATCATTATTTCTCACAAATAAGTTATAATAAAATCAATAAAACGGTTGACAAATTAACAAATTGATGATATTATAAATCCATAGCAATACAAAGTTAAGAAAATGTTATTAAAAAGGAGTGATAAGTATGGGCGTAAAAAACTTTAAGGAATTTAGATCTCTGCTGCGGAAAGGCATTGGGACAAGAACCCAGAAGGAGTTTGCAAACGAGGTCAATATGGCGGAGCCGACAATCAACAGAATGTTAAATGCAGAGGAGATATCGCGACCGAGAAAGGCGACGCTAGAGAAACTTGCGCCGAAGATGCGCGGGGTGACTCTGAATGACCTCTTGACTGCCTGCGGGTACGAAAAAGAAAGTATCGAGGAAATGGTGTCTGCGGTGGTGGACGATATTAAGAGATGCTTGGATTTTTGCTGTAACATTAAGCTGCTTCAATCGTTTGAGATACTGCAGGAGCGACTGCGAGAATATATAGGTTCCGGAGCCGGAATCGAGATCAAAGAAAAACCAAGCTCAAAAGTAAAGGCTTTGAGTGCAGGGGCGGAATCAACGGCTGAAATCACAGTATCGTGGGAATGTGATAAATACGCATGTAAGTGTAAGGCAGAAATTTATTATATCGAGAGTACGGAAAGGGTATATTATTTATTTGGATATAACATCATTGAAAATACGCAGGAGGAGAGAGTGCTTAGCGATCTTGATGCAAAGAAGATTCTTAAATGTATATTCCCTAATACCGAAGGAGAAATGGTGCGAAACCATATTAAGGGCTTTGGGTTCTATGTCGATGGCACACCGAAGGGATTTATTGATTTCCTTGCAGAGCATAGTGACGTCCTCGCGAAAATGAAGATGGCAAGTCCGAACGCCCGGTGTTTAGCCCGGTATTTGGATGGAGATTGCGAGGCGTTTAACGAATATGCGCAGGAGGAGTATGATACCTGCGGTCCTTGTGCGCTGATCTCGGATATAATGACCGCGGAAAGCGAGTTAAAATTCCGGTACTATGAAAAAGACGTCCGGATTCCGGAAGAAGAACAAAACGCGTGTATAATCTGCGAGGATAATGGTAGGGGAATAGGGGATAAGTTGACCCACTACCTCTATGCTTGCGCGAAAACATTGGGATTAAAAACCTTCGGAGCCGTGGTATATAATACCTGCTACTGCGAGGATTCTGAGTTTGTATATAATACAGACACCTTCGGGAAGAATAAAGTGACCGAGTGATTGACTATCCCGGAAGAAAAGATTAAGAGCCTCCGGCATGACGTAGTACGTCATTATCCCTCATTTCGGAACAATCTTGTTTTTTAAGGGATTTTGACATCTTCTTGTGACCACAGTATAATAAAAACACAAATGTGTTTTGCTCTGGAGTTTGTTTTTCCTTCGTATGAGGAATCGTGATTTCCAGACGGCAGAAAGGAGGCAAAAAAATGGTGACAGAGAGCATTTTTCATAATTTTGTGGTTAACGATGCGGAAGGGGCAGAACGGATCGCAGAGGCTTTAGATGACTCAATGTCAGAAACGACGAAGGGCGGCTTTGCCGAGATAAAGAAAGATGGAGTTGATTTCACGTATATTTCTGATCCGGAAGAGTTAAAGGAGCTTGTGGCAAAAAAATGGAAAAAGAACGTGGTGCATTTCTCTCCTTCGGAGGGAGAATCCGCGACATTTACGCCGCTTGACATAAGTGGAGAAAAATAGTATAATAAAACAAATTGTGAGTTAATAATCTGAATTTCGCGAGAAAAAAAGAGAGGGCGGACGGGCATCCCCCTCTCTTTTTTTCTCTGGGGCTGCTAACGATTTTCGAGAAAAAACGCAGGCCTTAATTGACATATACGAAAGAATACATTATAATAATAACAAAGAAAAACAATAGAATAATATCTCTTAAGGAGGTAGGGAGAAAGAGGAGGAATGGATTTATGTTTACGGCAAGACAGGAATTGATGTTGAACTGGAACAAGGATGTTAAGGATTTTGTTGATGATTTTACGGACGGGGCTAGAAATCGCATCCGTTACAGCCTCGAGATAGAAGAAATTCTGAAGGGGCTTGACAACGGGCTTACACTCGATCAGGTCAAGATTTACGCAAGCCGCGAATTTAATGCTTTCGAGATGGAGCAAATCCGTCTTGGCCTTGAGCATGGGTTAAGCGTGGAACAGGCTGGAGTGTATGCAAAGCCGGAATTTTTTATTCTTCAGATGGAAGAAATCCGGACGGGGCTTGAGCATGGACTTACCATCGAACAGGTAAAGGTCTATGCGAACCCGGCGCTTACGGCACCTTCATATAATTACGGGTGTGACAACCGCAACAACCAAATGCGGGAAATTCGCCTCGGCTTAGAGCATGGAATTTCGATTGAGCAGGCGAAGTTCTGTGCAAACCCGGAGTTTGATTATGCGCAGATAATGGAACTCCGCCTCGGATTTGAACATGGGCTTTCAATCGAACAGGTGGGAGTTTATGCAAACCCGGAGTTTACCGCCTGTGAGCTTGACTGTGGTAACGATAACCAAATGAAGCAGATCAGAGAGGGCCTTGAACACGGGCTTACAATGGAACAGGTTAAGTTTTATGCCCGTCCGGAGATTGATTTCCTTCTTATGGAACAGCTCCGGATCGGCTTCGAAAATGGTGTCTCTGTTGAGCAGCTTCGCCCGTTTGTCGAAAAAGAGATTGGTTCTGCCCGTATTAGTGAGGCGTGTCTTGGGTTTGAAGACGGGCTTACCACCGAGCAGGTGGAGTTTTATGCGAATACGAGATTTGATCCAAACCTCGGAGGAACCAGCAATCAGCTTGAGCAGATTCGTTTGGGCTTTGAGCATGGACTTACGATGGAACAGATCAAGGTCTATGCGAACCCGGAGTTTGTATGGCCTCAAATGAGGGAGGTTCGAGAAGGCTTTGAGAGCGGGCTTGCTTTGGAGCAGATTGGCTATTATGCAAAGCCGGAGGTATATGATTCCATGATGTTCTCATTAAGAAGATGGTTTGAAGATGGTTTTTGTATTGAGCAGTTGGAAAAATACGCAAATCCGGGTGTTTTTTCTCCAAGACAGATTGATTGCATCAAAGCTGGTTTAAAAAATGGATTGTCAGACGACCAGATAAAGGTGTTTGCAAATCCGGATTATACCTCTGAGGAAATGAATAATATTCGGGAGTGTTTCGAGCAGGGGCTTTCAATGGAACAGGTTGAGTTTTGTGTCGAGGCGTACTTCGACTGGAAAAAAGCGGAAGCAAGAATTAGACACCCGTTAACCTTGGGATTGATGGGAGAAATCCGGAAGGACATACAAAGAGGCATTCCTTTGGATGTTATCAAGTTGTATGTGGGATGGAAGAGAGGTTTTCGCAAAGGAGGAATCAATGACGAGATAAGAAAGGATGTAATAGAAAAGCGGTTCCCTGAGGAACAAATTAGGGTATATGCAGACTTAAAATTCACCGATATTCAGTTAAAAGAAATAAGAGCTGCTTTCGAGAATGGATTAAGCATGGAGCAGGTAAAGATTCTTGCTGATCCTAAATTTAATGCGGATCAGATGCACCAGATACGCTGGGGACTTCAGGACAATCTTTCTCAAGAGCAGATAAATCTCCTTGCGAATCCGGAATTTAATTCTCTTCAGATGCAGGAAATAAGAAAAGGCTTTGCTGAGGGGCTCTCTATGGAGCAAGTAAAGGCTTACGCTGATCCTAGAGACGATTTTGAAAAAATGGCAGAGATCAGAGAAGGATTGAAGATCGGGAAATATGCTGTGATTTCTCCGTCTGAAGAAAAGTTCAATCCTATGGACTTTGATCTTGAGAAACTGACGGATATCATCGAGGAAGAAAAGAACGGAAAATAGTGGGTTAGAACGGATAAAACAGGAGGAAGGAATGAAGCAAAAACCGCTGGCAAATTGACATATAAAAGAGAGTATATTATAAACAAATAGGACGAGAAAAAACTCTCGGAGAATATAGAAAGAGAAAAAGGAGTAAAAATGAGTGGCATAATGACGTTTTACCGACAAAATTAGCGTAAAGCCCCTTGTTTCAACTATGGGGATATAAGCTAATCAGCTTTTGCCATATAACATAATCTATGATATAATAATAACATGCAAACGATGATTTTTAGAGGTGTTTATGCAGCTATCAGAAACCGTAAAATTATATCCGGACAGATTCCAAAAGGAATTGATCGAGTCTGCCATGCAGGAGTATGTTGCCTGCGTGAACAGGATTGTTTCGGATGCCGTAAGCGGTATCTCCATCGCAAAGCTGTCCTCTGCCGGAGTGGATGCAGCACTTCCATCGGCTTTGAAAAACCAATGTATCCGTGATGCAAAGTCCATTATGAAAAAGCACTACAAAGCCTGTCACTCGGCGGTAATGAAAAACCGCAGGCTTGCGAAAAATGGAAAGCTTCTCCGGGTAACGGCTCCTGCCCTTCCGGTCGTGAAGAAGCCATGTTGTTATATCAACAATCAGAACTTCAGAATCGTCGGAGACAATATCGAGTTCCCGGTACTGATAAACGGAAAGTCGAAACGCATTTCCGTAAAAGCTAAAATAACAGAGCATCAAAAGGAGCTTTTTGCGACAAAGGTTCTTGGAACTATGCGTGTTGTAAAAAAGAACCGCAAGTTAGTCGCTCAGGTCGTATATGATACGGAAGAAGCATCTACGCCAGAAGAGGGCAACATCCTTGGTATCGACCTTGGGATCAAGTGTCCCGCGGTCAGTTTTTGTTCTGACGGAAGCGTAAAGTTCTATGGTAACGGCAGAAGGAACAAATATATGCGGCGGCATTATGACTACCTCCGCCAGAAGGCACAGAAGGCGAAGAAGCTCTCTGCGGTTATCCGCCTCCGGGACAAGGAACAACGGGTAATGAAAGACCTCGATCACAAACTGAGCCGACAGATCGTTAACGAAGCCGCCTCGCATAAAGTATCCGTCATAAAACTGGAGCGTCTTGATAACATCCGCTCCGCGGCAAGAAAAAGCCGTAAAAACAATCACAGCCTGCATAGCTGGTCATTCTATCGTCTGTCACAGTTCATAGAATATAAGGCAAAGCTCGCAGGCATAGCCGTTGAGTACGTGAATCCTGCATATACAAGCCAGAAATGTCCGGTCTGCTGGAATGTGCAACATGCAGACGACAGAGATTATATCTGTCTGTGCGGGTATCATACCCACCGCGATCTGCTTGGGGCAATAAACATCTGTAACTCAACTGAGTATGCTGGTAACAGGCATACTGCACAGGGGGCTATATGTCCTGCCCTGTGATGGGTGATGGCGCACCCGCATCCTGTACTGCGACCTATCAGAAATGAACTGGTCAGCCGATACGCTCGGTAGGTAACAGGAATCCCCTGTCTTTAGATATGGGGAGCGTCAATGGGCTTCACTGAAGAATGATAGCCGGGTGGTAGCAAGAAGCTATCAGGTAGGCGATGAATGGGGTGGGGGATGGATGGTTGAAGAAGGGGAAGTGGACTATGGGAGCACTGATTTATTTAGTATGTTATATAGATTCTCTATTGCCTACGTGCGTTGGGTTCATACAAAGAGCGAGCTTGCAGAACAGATACAAAACCTTGAGAAAAAATATGGAGAATTGAGGGAAGAGGAAGTGGAAATCTTCCCCTGAGGAAGGATTGACAAGCTCCCCCTGCTGTTAGGGAGGGGGCCGTCAACAAGAGCAACCGACAAAATGACACATATAAATAATCGTATAACAATAATGTCACAAACGAACGGTGCTAATAAGATAAAAATTTGCAATTTGAACGGGCATAGAAGATAGGAGGACTGTATGAAGATAAAAAAGATTTTGCTGAAAGCTATTATAATTGCTTTGGTGATCGTTTCCATCTACATTGATTATAAGGTGATAACATCCGATGCTCCGACTTGGGCGAAGTATGTATGGCTGACTAAATAAAATAAAACACTATTGCTTGATATATACAAATGTCTGCGATACAATAATATCATAAACACACAAGTTGCTTTAATCTCCCCACGACCGCCCGGCCTCCTTTGGAGGAAGGGCGGTCGTGCTTTTGAGAAAGAGTGAGACGCTGCAATTTGGAACAGAAGGTGCGTTTTGTTATACTTTATTTCAGAGAGATTACGAATACGAGTGTGCGATTAACATATATGAATATGCACAAAACATGTTTTTCGTGAAGTGGTCATAATATAGGATGTTCAGCATATATAATAGTGGGGCGATCGTGCGTTAGGCGAAAATGATTGACAAAATTCTAGGGACTTTGCTATTATAATAGTTACTTAGACGTTTTTTCTATGAAATGTAATTTTTGGCAGTAAATATGTAAAAATTGTCTGAGGCTAGCACGCAATTTTTGTATTTTTCTATTTTTGGAGGTGTGCTTATGGGGAATATTATAGAAAGGAAATTTTCGGGAGAAAAAATGGAGGTAAAAGACAGAATCAGCACAGAGGAACTGCAAAAAAGATATACTCATATCTGGGATAACATTAACATTAACAAGAATAATTCTTTCTCTCAGAAAGAGGCTATTCTTTTGGCGAGAACTATCGTTTTAGCACTAAGGAAAGCTATGGAAATAGAAGCTGTGAAAGATGTTCCGGCACAAACGCCAATACTGGGACTGGTAAAAAGTCTTGGCTTTGACGTCTATAAAGATAGTTCACTTCCTGAAAATATATCAGGGCGAATTGAAGTTGTTGGAAGAAAAAGAATCATTCGTGTAAATCCAAGGGAACCTTGGGGACATCAACGATTCGTGATAGCGCACGAGCTAGGACATTTCTTAATGCACTCAGGGCTGAGTATAGAAGACGGTGACGATCAAGACAAGTATAAGGACGACTATACGAAAAATCCTAAAGAGTCACTATATTTTGCAGAGGTAACTAAACCAGCGAGAAATAGTTTGAAAGAAAAATGCGCAGATGCTTTTGCTGCGGAGTTGCTAATGCCGCGAGATTTATTTATTCAACGATATTTGTTTTATTCTACTGATAAGAAATTTAATCCTACCAAAAACAGAATTATAACAATAAGATGTTTGTCTCAAGCATTTCGGACGAAAACATCAAGTATAGAGCGGCGTATACAGGAGATTATGCCAGCTTAGTAGAGAGGAGAAAAATAATAGATGAGTTGCGAAAAAGGGAATGCTTCTCAAGGGGATATACAAGGGGGTTCTCAAGACGGAGGAGAATCGTCTCAAGAACAAGAAAAACAGTCTCAAGAAGAAAAAAAACAAAAAAGAAATAAAAAGGACTGCCCGTATAAACGAATTAGAATTTGGCGGTTCGATATATGATCCACATTATAGAAGTTATGATGCTCAGGTTAACATGAGATCTGTTTTATATTCGTATATTATAAAGGAATATAGCCTGGGGCTACATAAAGATCTGAAAAACAAAAGGGTTTTGAAAACAATTTTTTTCTCGGTAATTATTGCTATTCTTCTTGCTATAACTGTAATATTTATAGTTGCTCTTTTTAAGAGCTTTTCGTTAATAAAAACAACGCAAAATAAAGACAATGAATTTGTTCTTTCTTTGTTGCTACAGGCGGTAACAGCCATTGCGGCTGCACTTGCGTCGATACTTGTTCTTCCTAAAATAATCGCGAATTATTTATTCAATCCTAAAGAAGAACATGCTATTAGAACGATGATCGAAAAAATACAGAGATATGATACTTCTATGATACCTAAAGAAGCAGAAAGAATAGAGGTAAGCAAATATGAGGATGAAAAAGGTAATCTGGATAACGAAGATCCGAGTGAATTAGAGGATTTGGCGGAAGCTGGGGCGACTCAAGAAGATCTTCCGGATAGTTCGCAGAACAAGGACGCCTCTTCGGGTAATAATGCTCCGGTGGATGACACGCCGTTGGACGGAGGGACTTCTTCTGGAAATAACACTCAGGAAAGTGAAGCCCCAAAGAAAGATAATCCGCAGAACGAGGACGCTTCTTCGGGTAATAATGCTCCGGTGAATGACACACCGTTGGACGGTGGGACTTCTTCTGAAAATAACACTCAGGGAAGTGATGTTCCACAGAAAGATAATACATCTCAAGAAGATGATGCGCCTTGTGACGATGGAGATTCGCGGGAATAATAAAATAAAAAGTAATCGCTTTGCTAAGGCATTAGCGATTATTTTTTTGCGAAAAAACATCTGAAAATGGAAAAAGTAACCGCTTCTCGGCGCCTGCCTACGAAGCAAGAATAATTGACATACACAAATGAATATGATATAATAACAACAAAAAACGACTATTATACAATATTAAATAAAAAAGGAGAAATGTAAAAATGAAAAAAAGAAAAATAGGTATTATTGTTTTGATCGCGTTAGTTCTTGTAGCGGGAGGTTATAAGAAGATGTTGGTGGAAATAGAACAGGAGGCTAAAAATACTACTCTTCTTCGAGAAACTACATATGAATTAAATCGTAATATGATTACTGTCAGTATGTATCCATCCAAAGCATGTTTGGATACAATGAAACAGAAAGGAATTGTGGAACATTTCAAATATAATAATTTCCCTGCTGATAAATATAAATATACTGTTAATATTTATGATCCTAATGATGGTGATTCCGGTAAGGCAGCATATACGATTCTTTATGAAAAAGAGCTGGCGGGAACAGGAGAAGACACTCTTAATATAAAGCTGGATTGAGAAGGAAATGGAAAATAATATATATTAGAGGATTTTACGGAGGAAGAAGTCGAAGCGTATAAAACATTGCTGGATAAGGCGGGAAAGGATATCGTGGAGATTTGTAGAGGCTTATCCTGTGGAGGAAAAGGAAAATGATGCAATTTTTAATAATTGTTTTTGTCTGGGCATTTCTAGCAGGAGTGCTAAAGTTTTTTATGAGGCTTGGGTGCTTTTGTAAAGAAGTAACGGCATATTCGGGAAAAGAAGATCTGAAATTTGTGCATACTGCGGAGAGCAAATTGGCGCGTGTCAATATTGTGGATTCTTACACAAAAAACGGAGTGAAATATCTATCGTTTACGACAAATGTGTCCGGAGAGAGAAGATTTTTGATGACCGAGGATGAGTACGATAAGCATTTCGGAAAAGGAAATGACGCGGTGGACTGTACAATCTGGAGCTTGACGGAGAGGAACGTAATCTATCGCGAAAAATATTACTTCTATTCCGGGATAAAAACAAAAGATGTGAAAGCGGCTATTTATAAACTCTGTGAGCCGGGAGATATGGAATTTCGGACACCATATAATCACCTCGGAGAAATAAAAGTGATGGTAGGAAACGGATTGAAATTCGATGATGGAGACTACAATATACAGGCGCATTTTGGGATGCCTTGGGTTGAGGATATGGCGTCTTGGAAGTATTTTTGCTCTGTGGCGAATGATTTTTCAAAACAGCGGTATTCGTTTTTGGGGGAAAGTGATTTTACCACGGAAGAGATCGAAGAATATAAAAAGGCAATAGATAGGGTAGAATTTGATATTGTGGATATATGCAGGGGACTTACATATGGAAGGAGGAAAAAAGTATGAATAAACAGAGGAGAACGAAAATAAACGAAGCTCTTGTGCTGATTGATCGGGCGCGAGAGATTTTGGAAGAAGTGCGGGACGAGGAGCAGGAGAGCTTCGACAACCTTCCGGAAGGATTGCAGGAAGGAGAACGGGGCTAGAGGATGCAGGAAAACATTGATGCTCTTGAGGAGTTTTTAGATAACCTTGAGGAGACGGATGATCTTGAGGAAATGTAGTATGCTCGGAGGGTTGGTTATGAAAAAGGATAGCGCGTATAATTAAATATTTTGGTGCCGTTGTCACTTGCTTTTGCCTTGCCGGGATGTTGTTTATTTTCTTTAATGGTTCTAGGAACAGAAACGACTACTGGGGAGTGTATTTTTCTGTTATGTTATTTGAGGTGTTTTGGGGGCTTGTTTTATGGGATTTGGCGGACGAGCTAGGCTTCGATAGGCATTACAGCTACACTCCGCCTATTTTCTTGTTGAAATTCCCGAATAAAACATCCACAAAGCGGTTGGAAATCAATCTTGAACTGCCGATGAAGGAGGAAGAGGAAGTGGAAGAACGTATCATTTCCCCTTTGGAAGAGGCGTGGCGATGGACGCAGGACAAAAAATCAAAATTTCATAAGGAATACCTTTCCACGTATTACTCGCTCACTCCTTGTTTAGAAGAGATAGCGGAGGCTCTATCTGCGTGGACTGAACAATACTTAGAGTGTACTTCAGAGGAAGAACGAGAGAAAATGGAAAATGAGCTTAGTCAGGCACTATCAAAAAATGGTTCAATAAGAAAAGTCAAGCATTATATTATGCTTCAAATGAACGCGATCAAGATAAAGGAAGAACAGTACCAAGAGGATGTGAGGGAGGCTGAAAGAAGCCTCGCGGATGTAACTCCGGCAGCTCCGGCTCCAACTCCTCGGAAAGATGTTTTTGCCGGAATAGAAAACTTTGAGTCATCCCTTAATGAAATGGATGCTTTGATTCATAAATACAATGAACCTAAAAAGAAAGGGAAAAAGGAAAAATAGCCCAAATAGGAGGAATAGTCCATGGAATTATTACCGTATTATAGCGAAGACGACATGAATAAGATTATAAAAAATACTCGACAGGGGTTCATGGAAGAGATTTTAGAGGAGCTAGACGAATGTTATCCTCCAGAAAACCAGAAAATTCCAAAATGTGATTTCAAAAAAATTCTTTCAAATATTATTAAAAAGAAGGAAATTTCTTTCGAGAGTCCAGAGAGTGTCGAAAAAGATTTGGAAGCAATATATGATAAGAAATATAAAAACGAAATTGCTAAAAATTGGAAAATAATTGTAAGAATATATAATTCTTCAAAAACTATGGCACCAGATGATATAGCAAAGAAAATAGTGGAAACGCTTGGTTATGAGCAGACGGTTGAAACATTTTCCGTTATTGTATCCATTAAAATCCATGATGACAGGATCTATGAAGATAACAGGAATTGGATAAACTCTGTTTATTTTGCTTCAAAAGCTTACGATTCAGGGGCAACAACTTGGTCCAGAGAAAATCCGGTAATTTATGCCGGACTTGATGATATCCACACAGAGT
>ERZ773229.1146-NODE-1146-length-19363-cov-43.196706_pt1 | contig 19363 bp, 14 predicted proteins | sample MGYA00580992_ERZ773229 | MGnify/ENA primary metagenome ERZ773229 (study PRJEB29015, sample SAMEA2737795) | human gut metagenome | biome: human gut; feature: human-associated habitat; material: faeces | place: China | collected 2012 ... | reverse complement strand
TAGTGAATGCGAAAATAAGTCGTTGCCAATATATTTTTTTTATGTAAATTTTTATTTTGGCTTGACTTCTCTTTTTTTTTACTATATATTAATGATAATGATTACTATTAAGGAGGTGTGTTTTGAGAAATACGAGGCAGAAAGAGCTAGTTCTAGATATAGTAAATAATAGTTGTGAACATTTAACTGCTTATCAAATATATGATATAGCTAGAAAGACTATTGATAATATATCACTTGGTACTGTATATAGAATTTTGAAGGAATTGTCTGAAAATGATAAAATTATTAAAATTAGTGATAAGAAAATTAATATGGATAGATATGATAATAAAAAATGTAGGCATAATCATTTTATATGTGATTGCTGTCATAAAATTATAGATATATTTGAAGATGTTAATTTTGATATTATGAAGAGTGATATGTTTGTCATAAATGATTATGAAATAAAATATACTGGTATATGTAGTAATTGTTTAGGAAAGGAAGAAAAAAAATAATGGAATTAAAAAATAGTAAAACTTATGAAAATTTACAAAAAGCATTTGCAGGAGAGTCACAAGCAAGAAATAAATATACTTATTTTGCTTCTCGTGCAAGAGAAGAAGGTTATGAACAAATTGCTGCTTTATTTGAAGAAACTGCTCAAAATGAAATGGAACATGCTAAATTATGGTTTAAAGAAATGATGGGTGGTGACTTATTAGATACTTCTGAAAACTTAAAAATGGCTGCTGATGGTGAAAATTACGAATGGACAGACATGTATGCTGAATTTGCTAAAACAGCTAAGGAAGAAGGATTTACAAGATTAGCCTTTTTGTTTGATAGTGTTGCTAAAATTGAAAAGGAACATGAAGAGAGATATTTAAAATTATTAGATAATGTTAAGAATGGATTAGTATTTTCAAAAGATGGAGATAGAATTTGGAAATGTCGTAAATGTGGACATATTGTTATAGGTAAGAAAGCTCCGGAAATGTGTGCTGTATGTGGTGCTAAAAAGGCATTCTTTGAAATAAAAGCAGAAAATTATTAGGAGTGTTTTGAAGAAATAAAAATGTACAATATGTGGACATATTTATGATGAAGCAGTAGAAGGAGTTAAGTTTGAAGATTTACCTGATGATTGGATTTGTCCTTTATGTATGGCTCCTAAGAGTATGTTTGTACAAATTGAAGATACTCCTAATGATAATACTGAATTTAATAAATCTTTAGATAATAAGAAAGAAAATAATTCTACTAGTATTGAGTCATATTTAAAAGAGAAATGGCTAAAACGGGAAAAAGTATTATTAGTGCTATGGGCACAAGTCAAAAGGTTATTTCATGGTCAGATATTTTAGTACTTGGTTGTGGGCTTAATCCTATGCCTCTTTTAGAGTCAGATGAAGTATCATTAAAAACAATTATTGGCCATAAAGCTAAAAAACCTTTGGTAATAGATACGCCTGTATATGTTACACATATGTCTTATGGTGCTTTATCAAAAGAGGCTAAGATTTCTTTAGCTAAGGGTAGTAGTATTGTAAATACGGCTATGTGTAGTGGTGAAGGTGGTATTTTGCCTGAGGAAAGAGAAAATTCTTATAAATATATATTTGAAATTGTACCTAATATGTATAGTGTTACAGATGATAATTTAAAGAATAGTGATGCTATTGAAATAAAAATAGGACAAGGTACTAAGCCAGGTATAGGAGGTCATTTACCTAAAGAAAAAGTAACAGAAGAGATTGCTAAAATAAGAGGTAAAAAAGTTGGTGAAGATATAATAAGTCCTTCAAAATTTTTTAATATAAAAACTAAAGAAGATTTAAAAAACTTTGTTGATGAATTAAGAGAGAGAAGTGAAGGAAGACCAATAGGAATAAAGATTGCTGCTGGTCATATTGAAGAAGATTTAGAGTATATTGCTTATGCTAATCCAGATTTTATAACTATTGATGGTCGTGGTGGTGCAACAGCAGCAAGTCCTAAAATAATTAAAGATTCTACCTCTGTTCCAACTATATATGTTTTGTATAGAGCAAGAAAATATTTGGATGAACATAATTTAGATATAGAATTAAATATAACTGGTGGTTTAAGAGTATCTTCAGATTTTGCTAAAGCTATTGCTATGGGTGCAAATGCTATTGCTATTGGTACAAGTGCAATGATTGCTATAGCTTGTCAGCAATATAGAATTTGTCAAACAGGTAAATGTCCTGTCGGGGTAGCTACTCAAGATGATGATTTAAGAAGTCGTTTAAAAATCGATATTTCTTCACAGAGACTTGCTAATTTCTTTAATGCTACGAATGAAGAATTAAGAACATTTGCTAGAATTACATCACATAATGATATTCATGATTTGAGTGTTTCTGATTTGGTAACTACAAATAAGGAAATATCAGATTATACAAATATTAAACATGTTTAATTAATAAAAACACTAATTGTTTTAAAAGATGATTAATGTTTTATCTATGAAAATTTGTTTTACTATCTCTACACTTTGGATAAGTTATTCAAATTTTTTATTAGAAAATAAAAAATCAATAAATTAGACATTGTAATCTAATCATTGATTTTTTTTTGACTACTTTTTCGGTAGTCTCTCTTTTAGAGACTTATTTTCTTTATGAAAAAAATGTCAAATTTTAGTCGACATATGATATAATGGAGTTAGATATTTGTTCGTTGGGGAACTATTGGTTAGAAAACGAAAAAAAGTTTTCTATTCCTAAAAAGAGAGGAATGATAAAAATGAGTGAATTGAATAATGGAAAAATGACTGGTTTTGCTTCAATAGATAAGCCATGGCTAAAATATTATGAATCAAATGCTGACGAGATGGCAAAAGAAGTACCAAAGAATAAAACAATATGGGATGTGATTGAAGAAAGTTTAATTAAGTATAAAGATATAACTGCAATTGAGTATTTTAAAAAAGAAATATCAAGACCTGATTTTATAGATTCCGTATATTTATGGGCTAGAGCCTTAAGAGGTATGGGAGTAGAAGAGGATGAAGTTGTACCAATTTATGGAACTTTCTTCCCAGATGTATTTTCAATAACTTGTGCTTTAAATTTGATCGGAGCAACACCATATTTTTTAAAACTTGCTATGTCAAAAAAAGATTTTGAAATTGAAACAAGTGAATCTAGATTTGCAATAGTTTTTGATGGAATGTGGAATAATGTAAAAGATGTATTTTCTGATGATAGATTTAAAAAAGTTATTATTATAACTGCAGCTGATTCAATGCTTAGCCCTAAAAAAGAAATAGTAACATTCTTTAATTATATTGATGGAATAAAAAATAAGTCATTAGTTCCAAAAAAAGATAAATATATTTGGGTAGACACTGCTAAAAAGATGTCTGATTACTATACAGGGCAAGTTAAAGTACCATTTAAAGAAAATAGAAATGCTTTTATAACATCTTCTTCAGGAACATCTCTAAAAGGAGGAGTAAAGGGAGTAATTGCTACGAATGAGAGTGCTATTGCACAATTATATCAAGCAAATAATGCGGGAATTAATTATTTTGTAGGGGACAAGTGTTTAACCAATGCTCCACCAACTGCTTCTACATCTTTAAATTGTTTGTTTTTGTTACCTATGTATAGGGGAATGACTTTAATAAATGATCCTCGTGTAAATGAACAGGTTTTTTACGGACAAATAATGAAAAATAAACCTAATGTTGCTTTGTCAACAGGAAGTATTTGGGAAGCTTTTTTTAGAAATATTGAAAAAGAAATAGTAAAAGGAAAAAATGTAGATTTAAGTTATGCTAAAATGTGGATAATTGGTGGTGAAGGAACTAATCCAGCATATTTTAAAAAATGGAATGAATTAATGGAAATGTGTGGTTCTAAAACACCATTATATAGTGGATATGGTATGAGTGAAGTATTTTCTGTTTTATCAGTAGAAACTCTTAATTCAAGTAATGATGCAAGGAAAATTGAAAGTCCTGTTATAAGTGTGGGTATTCCATATCCGGGAACAAATGTTAAAATTGTAGATAGATTAGGAAATGAATTAAGGTATGGTGAAAGAGGAGAACTATTAATTAAATCTAGTACTGCAATGAAAGGATATTATAATAAACCGGAATTAACTTCTAAAGCATTAAGTGATGGTTGGGTTCATACAGGTGATATATTCAGTGTGAATGAGGACGGAATGTTATTTTTATGGGGAAGAGCTGATGATAAAGTTATTCTTCCAAATAATGAGGAAATGTATTTATTTGATATAGCTAATAAAATAAAATCAGATAAAGATGTTGCTGATGCTTTTGTTAATGCAATGCCACTTGTGGATGGTCAAATCTCTCTAGTAGCACACATAGTATTTAATCCAGAATTTACAGGAAACAGAGAAGAAAAATATAAAGAAATAGATAATATGTTAAAAGATATTTTACCTGATAATGTAGTAATAGATGGATATAAAGAGCACTTAATTACATTTAAGTCAGCTCCTACAACGGGAAAAAAAGATAGAAAAGGCTTAATGAAAGAATTAGATGGATATGTTAAAGTATTTGATAATGAAGTATATACTTTATGTTTTGAGCCATCAGAGGGTAATGAATTAACAAGAAAGTATGAATTATTAAATACAAAAAAATTAAGAAGAATTAAAAAGTAATAAAGAGGTGAATAGCTAGTGTGGAATTTAGTATTTTTGTTTACAGGCTTAATATTTATTATTTTATTGTTGGTAATATTTTTATCAAAACCCAAGATTAAAACAAAAGAAAATAAAATGTTTTTAATACTTTCAGTATTAAATTTAATTGGTTATATAATTGAGATAGCATTGCAAATATTTGTTAGAAAAGTGGGGAATGATTCTATTTTTGGAATAGAATTATCTAAAATATATATAATGTATATTTTTGTATGGTTTTCAATATTTTCAATCTATACTTTTCTTATATCTAATAGTAGTGGTAAATTAAGTGATTACAGTTATAAGATAATTAAATATACACATATAACAGCAATTATTTTAGGAATAATTGGGATTGGAATTATGCCAATAGAAAAATATTATTCAAATGGGGAAATGTATACTTACGGAATGTCAGTTAATTTTTTAAAAATTATGTTGGGAGTATATATAATTATATGGATATTTAGATTATTGTTAAATTTTAGAACAATAAAAGAAAAGAAATATTATTCAATAATAATTACAATTTTATTACTTTTTGCCAATATTGTTGTTCAGTCAATAAATCCAGCAATATTAATTGCAACTTTTACGATGACATATACTTGTTATATAATATTTTTTACAATAGAAAATCCTGATATAAGGATGGCAAAAGAGTTAGCATTTGCTAATGAACAAATAAAAAGAAAAAAAGATAATACAATAAATGTTTTAAATGATTTATCTAGTAAATTACAAAATTCCTTAAGTAAATTAGAAACATTTGGTTATAAAAAGACAGACATCAATAATGTTGAAGAAATGGCTAAAGATTTAAAGTATATAAAGGAGTATTGTATTAATTTTGTAGATAAAGTTAATGGACTTATTGATATTAGTAAAATTAATAGTGGTGATATAACTATTAATGAAGATGAATATGAAACAAAAAATTTTATTGATGAAATTGAAAAATTAATTAATAAAAAATTAATTATTAAAAGAGGAAAGTTGCCATCAGTATTATATGGTGATAAGGGGAAAATTAAACAAGTAATAATATTAATGTATAAATATTTATCATCAAAAGGAAATATTGATGTTGAATTAGATTATGTAGTAGTAGGAAGATTTTGTAAGTTAAAGTTTAACTTTGTTTCAAATGATATTGATATACACAATTATATATATGGTATTAAGAATTATGGTATAAAAGATGATAATTTTGTATTTTATGAAAAAAAAGATAATATTGAATATGATAAGATAATGAAAATAATTTCATTAATTGATGCTGGTACTGAAATTAATGGTTATAAAGATGGTAGTAATGAACTAGTTTTATCAATATATCAAAAAATAAAAAATCCTTACAAGGTATTAGAAGAAAAAGAAGAAAATAAAGGTATAAAAGTAAGATACTTTAATTTATCAAGTAAAAGAATTTTACTTGTAGATGATGGAATAAATAATATAAGAGAAATGTTACTTTTATTAAAACCATATAAAGTCAGTGTTGATGTTGCAAAAAACTTTGATGATTTGAGAAAATATTTAGTAAGTAATAAAACTTATGATTTGATTTTTATTGATGATGTAATTTATGGTGTTGATTCAGAAGAATATTCAGTTGAAATGTATGAAAGACTTACAGGATATGATAGTTTTAAAACTATAATTATGTTATCTAATGATAAGGAAAAAAATATCAGTGAATATCTTGGAAAGGGATATGTTGATTATATTATAAAACCATTAAATAAAAGAAATATCAATGAAGTATTAAAAAAACATTTAAAATAAAATGAAATTAAATAATTTAAAATAAAGGCTCTTTTTGTTTGTTGTTTTTAATTATGTTTACTTTTTAATATTATTATTTTATAATCATTATATGATAGGGTTAAAGAGAGGATGTGAAAAAAGTGAGAATATTAGTTACCGGTGGATGTGGATATATTGGAAGTCATACGGTTGTTGAACTTATTAGGAATGGGTATGATGTTGTTATTGTAGATGACTTTAGTAATTCAAAACCTGTGGTTTTGGATAGAATAAAAAAAATTACGGGAAAATCGGTTACTTTTTATGAGGGGAATGTATGTAATAAAGATATATTAAGAAAAATATTTCATGAAAATAAAATAGATGCTGTTATACATTTTGCTGGTTATAAGGCTGTAGGAGAATCTGTTGAAAAGCCACTTATGTATTTTAGAAATAATATTGATTCAACTTTATCGTTGTTAGAAGTAATGACGGAATTTAATGTTAAGAAGTTAGTATTTTCATCAAGTGCTACGGTATATGGTAATCCTCGTAGTTTACCAATTAAAGAAGATAGTAATTTATCTGTAATTAATCCTTATGGAAGGACTAAGCTTTATATAGAGGGAATATTAAATGATGTATATGTATCTGATAATAGTTGGTCTATTGCTATACTTAGATACTTTAATCCTGTTGGAGCTGATTCGACTTATTTGATTGGGGAGGAACCTAATGGAATACCTAATAATTTGATGCCTTATATTGTTAAGGTGGCTACTGGTGAATTAGATCATCTTAATGTTTTTGGTAATGATTATAACACTCATGATGGTACTGGAGCTAGAGATTATATTCATGTTACTGATCTTGCTCTTGGTCATATTAAAGCTCTTATATATATTGATAAACAACCAGTTTTAGATTGTTTTAATTTAGGAAGAGGAGAATGTTTTACGGTTTTAGATATGGTTTCTTCTTTTGAAAAATATAATAATGTTAAAATACCATATCAAATAAAAAATAGAAGAAAAGGGGATATAGATTCTTGTTATGCTGATGTAAGTTATGCTAAAGAAAAGCTTGGTTGGGAAGCATATCTTGGATTGAAAGAAATGGTAACAAGTTCCTATAAATATGCTGTAAATGAAAAAAATAGAGTATGAGAATAGAGTCCCTATAAGTAAAGATAATATATGTATAAAAAGGGATAATAAGAAATGTGTTAATTGTGGAGCTTGTAAGGGTGTATGTAATTTTAGAATAGGTGTATATGATCATTATGATATGGAGCATGCTGATAAACCTAAATGTATTAATTGTGGAAGTTGTATTATGGTTTGTCCTTATAATGCTTTAAGTGAAGTATTAGATTATAAAAAGGTAATTGGTGAATTAAATAAAGGTAAGAGAGTGATATTTCAAATAGCTCCTGCTTTGAGGGTTACTTTGGGAGATGAATTTGGACTAAAACCTGGTGTTAATGTTATGGGTAAGATAGTTACTTTTTTAAATATGATGGGTGCATATAAGGTTTATGATACGACTTTTGGAGCAGATTTAACTATTATTGAAGAGGGAAATGAACTATTATATAGATTAAAAAATAATATAAAGGAACCTTTGTTTACTAGTTGTTGTCCAGCTTGGGTTAAATATATATGTGAATTTTATCCTACATATAAAAATAATTTATCTACTTCTAAGAGTCCTATATTAATGCTTGGTAGTGTTATTAAGAATTGTTTGCATGATAAGGATACTGTTGTTGTGGCAGTTGTTCCTTGTACGGCTAAAAAGGAAGAAATAACTAAGACAGATGATGTTGATTATGCAATTACTACGAGAGAACTTGCTATGTGGATACGTGAAGGAAGTATTGATTTTAAATTATTGAAAAATATGAAAGTTGATAAAATATATGGTACTTCTTCTGGCAATATTTTTTGTAATTCTGGTGGAGTTATGGAATCTATTATAAGATATGTATACTATGAATTGACTAAAAAGAATGTAGCTAAGAAATACTTAAATTTTACTTCTGTAAGGGGACTTGATGATATAAAAGAGTGTCATATTAAAATAGAAGATTATGATTTATCTTTGGCTATAGTTAATGGTACAGGGGATGCTAAAAAAATTTTAGATAAAATAAAAGATGGTAAACAATATGATATTGTTGAAGTAATGGCTTGTGAAGGTGGATGTATTAGTGGTGGTGGTAATTCTAAGAAATATATGCCAATTACTGCTGATATTAAGAAAAAGAGAATGAATTCTGTATATAAGATAGATAATAAATCTAAAAGAAGAAGTAGTTATCAAAATAAGGTTTTGAAAGGGATTTATTTTAATTATATTGGTGTTCCATATGGAGATGTAGCAAAAGAATTATTACATGTAAAACATTAAAAGAGATTTCAAAATCTCTTTTTTCTTCTGGTGGAGTTATGTCTATTTTGATTGGTAATTTCATTATTGATGTTTTCGTCGTAAGTATAAGTATTATCATATGTATAATTGTTAGTTGGTTCTTTATCTGCTACTTCAGTAGTTTCTGTTTTGGGTTCTTGTTCTATATTTGTGGTATTTTTCTTTTTTTGGTAATCTAATTTATAGATAGCTTCTAATGTATTTATAAATGATGAGGTAAATATAATGGCGGATACATATGCTTTATTTACTATTAGGTAAGGTAATGCTAATATGGAAGAGGCTAAATTTATTTTTCTTGATGTTTTCATGTCTTTTGATGTAAGCATTATGCTAGCTAGTGTACTAGATAAGATTGGTAGTAGGCTAAGTGGTGATGTTATTGTAAATATACCTCCTAGGATATTTAAGATAGGGAATAAGTAGTTAAATATTTTTGGTGTTTTCTTTCCTTTGTTTTCATATATATATGAAATGATAGCTTGAATTGTTAAAGCTATGGGTCCTATACATGCTGAGTAGGCACTTAGTAATATTAGTGATAAGAAGCCGGCTAGATTAGACATAGAATTTAATATTAAGAATTTCTTTTTTTCTTTACTGCGAATACCTGTTATTAAAAATATTCCGCTAATTATGGATATAATTTGGGCTATGATAAAGTTTGTCATTTTTCCTCCTTGATGAGATTATTATATAGGATATATTTTTTATGTCAATAAATTTATGTAAAATGAGAGAATATGATGGTAAAAAACTTTTTAATTTGTTATAATATGATATAGAGGTAGGATATTATGAAGAGAAAGTATTATTTAATATTTACAATTTTGATATTTTCGTTATTTATGAATAATGTTTTGGCTGTAAAGACTGGTTTTGTTAATTGTAATGCTACGGGTAATAGTGGTTTATATGTTAGACCTTATATTGGTAGTAGTGATTATTTAACAACTTTATCTTGCAACAAGGCTGTTACTATACTTGACGACAATGCTGGTAATTTTGGTGAGTGTGGAACTTGGTATAAAATTAGATATGATCTTAATAAAGAGGGATATTCTTGTGGTAAATATATTTATTATGACTATGAGAGTAATGCTGTAGCTAATAATCAGAATAAAGCTTATGTTTATTGTGGAGATGTAGTTAGAACGGTACGCTTTCGTCGTGATAGTTATGTTTCTAGTGGTAATATTATTTCTGAATTGACTTGTGATACTGAGATGACTGTTTTAGGGGATAATACTGGTAGTGATGATGATTGTGATAAATGGAGTAAGGTTAAGATTGGTAATCAAGAGGGATATGTTTGTTCTGATTTTACATATAAGAAGAATACTTTTAATGTAAGTAATGAAGAAATTGATGATTTTAGTAAATATTTAAGTAATATTGGTATACCTCAAAGTTATATTGAACCTTTGTTGGCACTTCATAGAATTCATCCTAATTGGAGATTTAGAATACTGAATACAGGATTGAATTGGAATGATGTTATTGCTAATGAAAATGTGGCAGGTAGAAACTTAGTGTATTATACTTTTTCTGATGGGTATAGGGCTACATATAGTAAAAGTTATAATTGGGAGACAGATACATATTATCGACATACTACAGAGACTAATTGGTGGTATGCTTCAGAAGATGCAATTAAATATTATATGGATCCTAGAAATTTTTTGACAGAGAGAGATATATTTATGTATGAGGTTTTATCTTTCCAACCTACTTATCAAACTGAGAATTTAATAAGAGCTATGTTGGATGGAACTTTTATGCCAAATATTTATAATAATTTTTATGGTGAAGATAATAAATATAATTTTGCTATTGATTTTGTTAAATATGGTTCAGATTATAATGTTAGTCCGTCTCATTTAGCATCAAGAATAATTCAAGAGGGAAATAACTCTTCTTCTGTAGAATATAATGGTCAAAATTATACGGTATTTAATTTCTTTAATATAAGGGCAACTGGTACTAATCCTCAAAGGCAAGGAATGTTATGGGCTGGTAGTTTAGGAAGTAGTGCGGGGCAGACATCTTATGGAAGACCTTGGAATACTCCGGAAAAAGCAATTAAAGGTGGGGCACAGTTTTTGGCTAATGATTATATTTCTATTGGACAGGATACTCTTTATTTTCAAAAGTTTGCAGTATCAGTTTCTGAAGGAAGATATACACATCAGTATATGCAAAATTTAACAGCACCTTTGACGGAAGGAAATAAAGTATATAGTTCATATTATAAAACGGGTGCTATAGATGAGGCTTTAACTTTTATAATTCCTGTTTATAAAAATATGCCTAGTACTAAAGTAAGTAAACCAAATCCTGGTAATCCTAATTATTATTTAAAGAGTATTAGTGTTAATGGTAGTGAGATTGAAGGATTTAATTATAAAAAGGAAAACTATGAAGTTACTGTTTCTGCTGATGTAAGTAATGTTGTATTTGATTATGCTGTGATTAATTCTCAAGCTAAGGTTAATGTTATTGGGGATAATAATTTAAAAAATGGTAATAATGATTTTGTATTAAAGGTTACAGCTGGTAATGGTAATACTTTTGAATATAAAGTTAGAATTATTAAACCTAATCAAGAGATAGATGTTGAGGAGGATAATGTAATTAAGAATATTACTATTGATAAAATAGATTTTGATTTTTCTTTGAAAATTTATACTTATGATTTAGAAGTTCCTTTTGAAGTGGATAAAATTATAATAACTTATTATTTAAGTGATAATACTAAAAAGGATAATGAGGTAGATTTGATTGTGGGAAATAATGAGTTTAATATTTCTTCTTCAAATAATTATAAGATTAATATATTGAGGAAAAGTCCTAGTATTTCATATTTGTTAAGTAATAGTGGTGTTAAGCATAATGATAAATATATAAGTGGTATTAAGGCTAATACTAATATAGATAGTTTGATTAATAATATTTCTTCAATAAATGCTACATTGCTAAAAATGTTTGATGCTAAGGGTAACTCTAAGGTAAGTGGTATTTTTAAAACGGGTGATAAAGTAAATATTAAAAGTGGTAATGAAGAGGCAAATTTTGAAGTTGTTATTTATGGTGATATAAATGGTGATGGTGTTATTGATAAGTTAGATGCTGCATCTGTTTTAAGACAATATTATAAATATGTTAATTATGATGGTGTATATAAAGTGGCTGCTGATGTTAATAAAGATGGTGTTATTGATAAGTTAGATGCTGCTAGTATATTGAGAGATTGGTATGGTTATGCTAAGATAGAAGGGTAGGAAAGAATGAAAAAGAAGTTATTGTTATTTGTTATGTTTTTTGCTTTCGTTAGTAAAGTTGATGCTTTAGGTATTAGTATTAATAGTTCAAGTTATAGTATTACTAAGGGTAATAATGTAAAGGTTAGTGTTCAAATATCATCTGAAAATTCTATTTTCTTTATTGAGGGAACATTAAAATGTAGTGGGGGTTCTGTAAACGGGGGAATAGATTTAAATTTTGATAATACTAGTAATAATGTTTATTCTAAGACATATACTTATAGTTTTACTCCTTCTTCTTCAGGTGTGGTAACTTGTACTTCTAAAGGAGTTAGATTAATAGATACTTCGTCTGATACTTGGAGGAATATTCAAGATAAAAGTATTTCAATTACGGTACGTGAGCCGGCTGTTATTCCTCCAAAAAGTTATTCTAGTAATAATTATTTAGAGTCTTTATCAATTGAGGGATATCAATTTAAAGAAAAATTTGATAAGAATACTTTGGAATATACGGTAGATGTTCCTAATGGAGTGGAAAAGGTTTTAGTAAAAGCTACTTTAGAAGATAATAAATCTAGTATAAAAGGTATTGGTGAACAAACTGTTTTAGAGGGAGAAAATGTTTTAGAAGTAAAGGTTACGGCTGAAAATGGAACAGAAAAGATATATAAAATAAAAGTTAATGTTTTAGAACTTGATCCTATATATGTGACTATTGATAATAAAAAATATACTGTTGTTAGAAAGAATGATGTTAAGGAGTTACCTAATGCAACTTTTAAAGAGACTACTCTTAATATTGATGGAGAGGATGTTTTAGCTTATACTAGTGATATTACTAAATATACTATTGTTTTATTAAAAGATGAGAATCTTAACTATGATTATTATTTATATAATGATGGTAAATATTCTTTATATAGGGAATATAAATTTGGGGGAATAAGTTTGTATATTACTAATAAAGAATTAAGTAATAGTGATTATAAAAAAGTTAATTTTAAATATTTAGATGATGAGTTAGAGGGATATATATTTAGTCCTCGAGAATCAAAAATATTAAAAAATACTTTTTCTGCTAGTAATAATTCTAAATATTATTTGTTTTATGCTGTAAATACTTTGAATGGTAGTGAGAGTTTATATCAATTTGATGTTGTTGAGAACACGGTTCAAAAATATAATAGTGAAGAGGTTGATTTTTATAAAGATATGGCTCATACTTATTATTTATATGTTTTAGTGTTATTGGGTACGATTGTGATTATTTTCTTATTGTTATTAGTAGCTTTAGTTATAAAGAAAAATAAAAGTAAAAAGAGAAATATTGTTAGAGATAATGATGTAGTTGTTATAAAAGAGGATAATAATGATTTAGATAAAGATATTAGTAATGAGTTAGAAGATAATAATTACAATAAGGAGGAATTACCTATTAAGGATGCTAAAGAAGAATTAAATAATAAGAATAATAAAAAGAAGAAAAAGAAAAAGATGGAATTTGAAGAATTATAGTAAATTATTATAAATTATGATATAATTAGATAAAAGAATTAAGGGTGAAATTATGGCGGATTTATTTTCATATTTTGTTAAAAATTCTAAAAATTTAGTTTCTGATCCTAGTATGATTATAAGTGGTAATACGTATAGATTTACAGTATTAACTCCTAGGTTAATTAGGCTAGAATATAATAAAAATGGTACTTTTGAAAATAGAGCTACTAGTTTAGTTATTAATAGGTCTTTTTCTAAATTTAATTTTACTCGTGAAGAAGATGAAAGAATGCTTAAAATAATAACAGATTATTTTACTTTAACATATGTTAAAGATAAGCATTTTTCTTCTTCTAGTTTGGTTTGTAAGTTAAATAATTCTGATAAAGAATGGTATTATGGTCATCCTGAGGTTAGAAATATGGGGGCTATATCTTATTCTCTGGAAGATATTGATACTAAGAATTTTAAATTAAATAAGGGTCTTTGTTCTAGTGATGGATTTGTGGCTTTAGATGATTCTAGTAATTTGATTATTGATAATGGTAATTTGGTAGCTAGAGAGAGTGGAGTAATTGATATATATCTATTTATGTATAAGAATGATTTAGGTCTTGCTATGGATGATTATTTTTCCCTTACTGGTAAGTCAGAATTGATACCTAGATATGCTCTTGGTTCTTGGTGGTATAAGAATGATAATTATAATATGTATGATATTGATAATGTTATTAGAAAATTTAGAGAAAATGATATTCCAATATCTGTGTTTATGTTAGGAGATAAGTGGCATGATAATAATTGTAATTATTCTTTTAATAGAAATAATTATGATTTAAATGTTTTGAGTAAATATTTTTTTGATAAGAAAATTAATTTTGGTGTTACTATTAATCCTACATTAGGTATAAAGATGGAAGATCCTTTGTTTGAAGATGCCAATAAATATATTGCTTCTTCTTCTGATAAAGTTAGTTTTTTACCGGTATCTAATCAAACTATGGTAGTTTATATTAATTTAGTTGTTAGAAATATTAATAAATATGGTATTAATCTTTTTAATATAGATTGTGGGGATATGAAAGATAAAAATATTCTTTGGAGTTTAGCTCACATTCATTATTGTGATAGTACTTTATCTAGAAGAGGATTAGTTATGTCTTTGAATCATGGTGTAGCTATTCATAGATATCCAATTATTTTTACCGGAAAGACAAAGGTTTCTTGGAGTCTTCTTAGAGTGTTGCCTAGTTATAATTATTCTATATCTAATATAGGTGGATGTTTTATTGCTAATGCTATTGGTGGATATTATGGCGGTGTTGAAAATAGTGAGTTATTTATTAGATATATTCAATTTGGTGTATTTAGTCCTATATTTATTTTAGCTTCAGATGGTGGTAAATATTATAAGAGAGAACCTTGGAAATGGAATTATTTGAATTTATCTGTTATTAGGAAATATATGCAGTTTAGAAATAAATTAATTCCATATATATATAATGAGGCTTATAAATATTATAAATATGGTAGTTCTATATTAAAACCATTGTATTATAAATATCCAAAGATATATGATGAATCTGATTATAGGAATGAGTATTTTTTTGGTAGTAGTTTTTTGATTTGTCCTATTACTAAAAAGAAGAATACTGTTATGAATAGAGTAGTAAAGAGAATTTTTTTACCGAGTGGTATTTGGTATGAATATGATTCTGGAAAGAAGTTTATTGGTAATAAGTACTATACTAATTTTTATAAGGATGAAGAATATCCTGTATTTGTTAGTGCTGGTAGTATAATACCATTATCTTTAGATGATGGTTGTGAAGCTCCTTCTAATATGGAAATTGAAATTTTTTCTCCAGAAAATGGTCTTTCTAGTTCATTCGAACTATATGAGGATGATGGTATTAGTTATAGATATCGTGATAAGGTTTATTCTATATTGAAATTTTTCTTAGATAAGGTTGATGATGGGTATTCTTTTAGTATAGAGAAAAAAGAAGGAGTATATAGATTACCAAATAGGAATTATAAGTTAAGGTTTAGAAATATGAATAATCCTATAAATGTTATAGTTTATGTTAATGGTACAAAAGTTGATTCTTCTTTTGAAATAGATAATAATGATTTAGTTGTTAATGTAAATAATATTTTTGATGGTGCTAAGGTTAGAGTACATATTATAGGGGATAATTTAGAAATAGAGACATTTAGTAAAATATATGAAGAGATTGCTAATATATTGGAAGATTTGGAAATAGAGACTGTTTTAAAAATGAAGATAGATAAGGCTATTTTTAATGATTTACCTATTAAAAAGAAAAGAATATTGTTAAGAAAGTTAAAAAGGGATAAATTGGAACCTAAATATATTAATATGTTTATTGGTTTATTAGAATTTATGGAAGAAAAGAAATAAATAACATAAAGTTATGTAGGAGGTTAATTATGTTAAAGAGTATAGTTTTAGGAATAATACAAGGGATTGGAGAGTTTTTACCTATATCATCTTCTGCTCATTTGATATTAGTTCCATATCTTTTAGGATGGCCTGAGTCTTCAATGGCTTTTGATGTGGCACTTCATTTTGGAACACTTTTGGCTGTTTTAGTAGTGTTTTTTAAAGACTGGTGGAATTTATTTATTGGAATGATTAATATATTATTTAAGAAAAGTAATAAGAAAGAGGATCGTTTAAATAATAGGATGCTTTGGTATTTAGTTATTGCTACGATACCAGGGGCTTTGTTAGGATTTTTACTTGATGATATGGTTGAAAATGTTTTTAGAAATAAGATATGGTTGATTGCTAGTGCTTTAGGAATAATGGGTGTATTGATTTATTTGGGTGATAAGTGGGCTAGTAAGCATTATCAAAAGGAAACAGATTTTGAACATATAAGTTTAAAACAAGCTACTTTGGTTGGATTGTCTCAAGCTTTAGCTATTATACCAGGATTCTCTCGTAGTGGTACAACGATTCTTACAGGTAGGTTATTAGGTATATCTAAAGAAAGCATAACTAAATTTACATTTTTATTGTCTGTTCCTATTATAGCAGGGGCAACTATATTAAAGATAGGTGATTTAGTATTTACTACGGAAGTAATTGTAGGCATATTAACTTCATTTATTGTAGGTGTTTTATCAATTAAATTTTTACTTAAATATATTAAGAATCATGATTTTAGTATTTTTGCTATATATAGGGTAGTAATTGCTATTATTGTTCTTGTTAAATATTTTTGTTTTTAATTTTTTGGACTAAATTAATATTTAGTCTTTTTTTTAGTTTATTAATGTGGTATAATTCATATTGTTAGTGCCCCATGGCCAAGTGGTAAGGCAATGGACTCTGACTCCATTATCGCTAGTTCGAATCTAGCTGGGGCAACCAATAAAAATATTTCCTTTTTTAAAGGTTTTTTTGCTTTTGGTAATAAAATATTGACTAATATGATTAAAAATGTTTAAATATACATGAGATTTAAAGGATGGTGTAATATGACAAATAAAGATTTAGCAGATGTTATATTTCCAAATATAACGAAAACAATAGAGGATTATGAAAAAGAGTATCCTAGAAGGAATTTAAAAGATGGGGCAATGGTTACGAGATATGCTCCTAGTCCAACAGGATTTATTCATATTGGTGCTTTGCTTTCTTGTTTTATTAATGATGTTTATGCTAGACAAAGTGGTGGTTTTTTTTATTTACGTATTGAAGACACTGATACAGAAAGAACTATTGATAATGGAATTAATACAATAATTAATGGTTTAAAGGAATATGGTGTTAGTTTTGATGAAGGTCCTTTAACAGAAAATACTTCATTTGGTAATTATGGACCTTATATTCAAAGTAAACGTAAGGAAATATATCAAGCTTTTGCCAAGCATTTAATTTTAGAGGGAAAAGCATATCCTTGTTTTTGTACTGAAGATGAAATTGCTGATTTAAGAGAAACACAAGCTAAAAGAAAGCAGAGAATAGGTTACTATGGTAATTATGCAAAATGTCGTATGATTAGTGTGGAAGATGCTATAGAAAGAATAAAAAATAATGAAGAATATGTTATTAGATTAAAGTCACCAGGTGATGCTGATAAGAATATTATTTGCCATGATGAAATTAGAGGAGATGTTGTTTTTCCAGAATATGATTTAGATATTCCTATTATAAAAAAAGATGGGTTACCAACATATCATTTTGCTCATTTAGTAGATGATTATTTAATGGGTACTACTCATGTTATAAGAGGTGTTGAGTGGTTATCATCAATGCCATTACATTTACAATTATTTGATATATTTGGCTTTGAGAGACCTAAATATGTGCATATTTCTCCACTTAATAAGAAAGAGGGAAATATTGTAAGAAAAATAAGTAAAAGAAAAGATCCTGAATTTGCTATGAGTTATTATTATCAAAAGGGTATTCCTCTTCAAGCAGTACGTGAGTATTTGGCTATTATTACAAATAGTGACTATGAAGATTGGCATATGGCTAATCCAGATAAGAAAATAGAAGACTTTAATTTTCAATTTAGTAAGATGAATAAGAGTGGTGCTCTTTACGATATGGAGAAATTAATTAATATATCTAAAAATTATATTAGTAGTCTTACGGCTTTGGAGGTGTATGATAAGTTATTGGAGTATACTAAGGAATTTGATTTAGAATTTAATGAATTATTAACTAAGTATAAGGATTATTCTATAGATATATTAAATATTGAGAGATGTCAAGAAAAGCCTAGAAAAGATTATGCTAGTTATAGTGATGTTAAGAGTCAGATATGGTATATGTATGATGAATATTTTAAAGATGTTAATTATGAATGGCAAAAAATTAATGATATAGATGAAATTAAGAAAATATTATCTACATATATAGATAAATATTATAATGAAAATTATAATAAAGAAGAATGGTTTGATAATATTAAATTATTATCTTTAGAATTGGGGTATGCTGCAAATATGAAGGATTATAAGAAGAATCCTGAGAATTATAAGGGTAATGTTGCTGATATATCTACTGTTATTAGAGTGGCATTAACTAGTAAGTATATGACTCCTGATTTATATGAGATTACAAGACTTTTAGGTCGCGATAGGGTAATAAATAGAATTAATAGTATTAAATATTAAGTACAACTTTTGTTGTGCTTTTTCGTTATATAAATAAAAAGAGCCAGCAGGCCAATGTTATTAACTTAAGAGATAGAATTTTAAAATTCTATCTTTTTTGATAGAATAAAATAAAGAGTAAAAGAGGTAAAAATGAAGTATTCATATAAAAATATACATATTATAAAAGAGTTATTAGAAAAAGAAACTTTTATATCAACATGTTATGATTTGCTAAATCACTATACGTTAGATACAATAGTTGAACATTACGATTATAGTGAAACAGAAATGGCAAAAAAACATTATGAAACAATTAATAAAGAACAGTTACTAGGGAATTTTAAATCAATTAGAATAATGGATAGAAATTATAGAAATTTAAGTAATATTTACCATTATATTAAAAATGATGATGAATTCTTAATAAGAATAGCAGTATCAGTTTATGAAAAAGAAAATCAATCAATGAAATCAAATGATGAAATAATACAAATAAAATATGAATATAATCGTGCTAGATATTATAAAGATACTGATCCAGAACTTTATGAGTATTTAAGTTCTGGAAATACCATCAAAGTTAGATGTGT